>ENA-OYYC01000183-OYYC01000183.1-human-gut-metagenome-genome-assembly--contig:-NODE-183-length-45367-cov-6.433307_pt1 | contig 45367 bp, 29 predicted proteins | sample MGYA00243242_ERZ653433 | MGnify/ENA primary metagenome ERZ653433 (study PRJEB26926, sample SAMN06165127) | human gut metagenome | biome: ENVO:00009003; feature: ENVO:2100002; material: ENVO:00002003... | reverse complement strand
GCACTACTTCATGCAGCTGAACAATCTGGAAATCCCGCTGCCTCCCGCCCTCACCCTATTCGGGAAGATAGCCGAAAGCGTCATGGAGATCCTCGACGAAGAATACGAGACCGCGCCCGAAAACGAGAAGATGCAGGAATATTTCCGGTTTACCGACAAAGAGGCGGCAAACCTGCATCTGCTACACTCCAAATTTTTCTGGTTGGGGACACAATCCTACCTGTTCGCCAACAACGGACTTATCCTGCAAGAAGAGGCGGAATCGCTTGCCGAACAAGCTAAAAACGACAATATGGAAGAACAGATTCCCGACATCGTGAATCTGCTTTGCAACGACTTCGGTTACAACAACACCACCGAACTGTTCGCCCTCTCTCCGGCTCAATGGCTGGCAGAAATCGTCGGCGAAGATTCTCCGGCTTACGCTCCGCTCCGGTCGATCGGTCAGAAATACACCGGCTACTTCCGCTTCGAAATGCAAGACGGCGGGAAGCCCGGATTCCGGCATATCGCAACCGATAGAGCCTTTACCGTAAATCCCCAATCGCTCAACGGATTCCCCAAAGAGATGAAGGAGAACGGTGTGATATTATATACCGGATTGGTAGAATTCAACGGCGAATGGTGGCTGACCGGACAGACCCGAAGCTACGAAGAGAATGAAGAATTGCTCGACGAAATCTCTGCCAGCAACGACGAATACGAATTGTTCGAACCCGAAACGGAACTGCCAGACGAAGAGCAGGAAGCCATCCTTGCCGATCTGCTCGCGAACGATACCGCCGACAAAGAAAGCGAATATTCGCACCCCACATGGAATGCGTTGCTTTGCGACGAACTCGGCAAAAAGTTCCTGTACCGACAGATCGAAAAGCAACAACTGCCGGCTCTTGCCCCCATACAGCAGACCGACTTCCCGTTGAACGAAAACTTAAAATTCATACTCGACTATATCAAACGATAACCCCATGAAACGACTATACATGCTGGGCTTGCTTTGCTCGGCACTTTGCACGCTTTCCCTTCCGGCACAGAGAATCGAAACGGTTTCGGTACGAAGTGAAAAAATGAATCGGGAAATCCCGAACACCGTTATCTTGCCCGAAGGATATACTACCGACACCACCCGGAATTATCCGGTTATCTACCTATTGCATGGCTGTGGCGACAATTACCGGACATGGGCTGAACGCACCAAAACCGATCTGCCGCAAATCGCCTCCGACAAAGGAATCATTTTTGTCTGCCCCGACGGGGAAAAAAGTTGGTATTGGGATAGTCCCTTACGCCCCGAATCGCAATTCGAGACCTACGTATCGAAAGAACTGGTAGAAGCCATCGACAGCCTCTACCGCACCATTCCAGACCGTACCGCCCGCGCAATCGCCGGATTCAGCATGGGCGGGCACGGAGCTTTGTGGCTGTCGATTCACCATCCCGACACATACGGGGCAGTAGGCAGCATGAGCGGCGGAGCAGACATCCGGCCGTTCCCCAAAAGCTGGGAGATGAGCAAACAGATCGGCGATTACCGGAAAAACAAAAAACGATGGAATGCCCACACCGTGATCAACCGGATACCGGAACTCAAAAACGGAGAATTGGAAATCATTATCGACTGCGGGTACGACGACTTTTTCTTCAAGGTAAACGAACGTCTGCATAAAGCTTTGATAAAGCGGGGAATTATGCACGATTACATCGTACGTCCGGGAGCACATACCCATCCGTATTGGAACAATGCCGTCGATTTCCAGATTCTCTTTTTCGAGAAATATTTTAAGAAGAACAAAAATCTGTGAAAATTCGGTGGAGTGTTAATTAAAAAGCAAATAATAGCACAAACAATGTTAAATTAACACTCGATTTTCACACTTGATTTGGAGAATAAAAAAACAAGCCATATATTTGTAGCATGTTTTTTCATAGTATTAGATTTAAGGTTTACAAAACGGGCTGTCGTGAGACAGCCTTTGTTTTTTTCTTAACTCCATGATAACCATATATTACAAGGCAAAGCCTATGCGCACTTTCTTTCCTTTGATCTTCTGCGGTGCGATCTTCTTCATACAGGCATGCACCTTGTCGCGGGCAACGGCAACATAAGAAAAATGATCTTTCACATCGATCATTCCCACATCCTCTTTCGTCAAACCGCCCTGTTGAATCAGGAAACCTAAAATATCCGACTTGCTCAGTTTCTCCCGTTTTCCGGCAGCAAAATGCAATGTCGCCATCGGAGGCAATGCCATCCCGGTTTTCCGGCTGTCCGGAACAAATGTTTCTATCTGCGATACATATTCGGGCACTGTTTCGGTAGGTCCGACCAGCAGGTACGCATTTCCGTCGGCATGCATCCGAGCAGTACGCCCGTTGCGGTGGATAAACGCCTCCTCATCCGAGGGCAGATGATAATGTACGATATGTTTCACATCCGATATATCCAGCCCGCGGGCAGCCAGATCGGTAGAGATACAAATATAAGAACTCCGATTCCGGAACTTGATCAACGCCCGTTCCCGGTCGGGCTGCTCCATACCGCCGTGGAAAGCCTCGCTGATCAGCCCTTTGGTAGTAAGAAAACGTTGCACACGTTCCACACTCTCGCGTTGATTGCAAAACACGAGGGTCAGTCCCGGCTCCACATTATACAATAACGACAGCAATGTATCCAGTTTATCTTTCTCCGGAGAATCGACCCGGTACAACGACAAGCGGGATCGCTCCGGTTCGTCTGCCGTCTTCTGCAAAAAGTCCAGTTTCACCGGATGTCTCAACCCCGTAAAATCGGGCAATTCGGCACTATCCGTAGCCGAAGTCAATATCCGTTTCCGAAGCGAACGCAACGGACGAAGTATCGCACTCATCTGCTCCCTGAAACCCAGTTCCAGACATTTGTCGAACTCATCCAGCACCAACAATTGCAAACCGTCGAGCGACAGATGTTCCCGCTCGATATGATCGAGAATACGCCCCGGCGTACCGATAAGCAATGCCGGAGGTACCGCCAACGACTTCGTTTCCTCCCGCACCGAATGTCCGCCGTAACAACAAACGACCTTAATGCCGGCGGCAATATTGCGCATCACCGTGTCGATCTGCAATGCCAATTCGCGCGAAGGCACCAGAATCAATGCCTGTACCCCTTTGCGGTTCGGATCGATCATCGTCAGCAAAGGTAAAAGAAATGCCAAAGTCTTGCCCGACCCCGTAGGCGAAAGCAGCACGATTTCATCGGCAGACGCACTTCGTTCCAACATAGCACACTGCATCTCGTTCAATGCCTCAATACCCAGATTGCGGCAGGCTTTCTCTATCAATTCACGATTTTGTTTCATACGGCAAAGGTATGGAAAATGAGAGCAGAAGCCAAATTTATTTGGATTATGCCGAATGCATCCTACCTTCGCCATCGGCAGAGGTATGGAAAATGAGGGCAGAAGCCAAATTTATTTGGATTATGCCGAATGCATCCTACCTTCGACATCGGCAGAGGTATGGAAAATGAGAGCATATACCCAATTTATTCGGATTATGCCAAGTGGATAACTATTTTCATCGGCTCAATCGGATATTATTTGCAAAATAAAGTTAAACAGAATCATTTTTATGGGAGAAACATGTTGCACAACATAAAAATTGGCTTACCTTTGCACTGTGTTTTTCATAGTATTAGATTAAGGTTAATGAAGATTGGTTGTCGAGAGACAACCTTTTCTTTTTTATAACCGTCTCGACGACCAGAACAGCCGAGATCATCATCGGCAACAAGCAAGATAAAATCAAAACACCGCCGTCCCGACTTCCACCCGCGCCCGATAACGGCTGTTTTCACCGATCGGATTCAGCGACAAATAGCCGCCGGTCAATTTCCCGTCGATAATCCGGGCAGGAGCATGCGCCAACCGCATCCGATGGTCGGCAAGTAACTCCGACGGAGAAGAAAAGAAATCGACAAAATACCCTCCTTCGTCCTCCGGACGCATATACCGGTTATGGAATATCCGGGCAACCATACCCATATTCATCCGAAGATTCACCTCCACACACGGATGTAGCCGGGCACATCCTTTCGCATCGCGATATATCAACATATCCACTCCGAAATAACCGGAATAACCGGGCGATACCCATTCTGTAAAGACCGCCTCCAAGACCGAGCGGGTCTGGGTCAAAACCGACTGCGGTACAAACCGGCAAAGCGACTGTTCCAACACATCGTCCGAAGCCAGACGGTTTCCCTTATATGCCCCTCTGCTATCGGTTACAAATAAAGAATATCCGGCATAACGTACCGCCGCGCCGTCGCTTGCAAACTCCATGGCAAAATCGAGTATCTTGTCGTACCGGCATTCCCCCATTACACTACCCTGTTTGCGTAACACTCCGGCAGCCCATCGTTCCAAAGGCTGCGACATTACGCCGTCGCCCCAAAAAAGACCTTTGCCGCTACTCGACCACGGCGATTTCAACACACTATACGGGCAATCCGATAAAAATGCACGAAGAGCCTCCAACGAAAACAGTTCCTGCGGACAATCGGGTAACGGATAATCCACCCGTTCACCCAACCGCCGGATCACCTCGACAGTCAGCGAACGATGCGACAGTCGCCGAAGAAGAGCCAACCGTTCCGCTCCGGGCAGCAGACGATCCGGAATACCGATCGACCGGAACCGGCGGGCGGCATATTCGCTCCATCCCCACGGTACACATGCCGTAAAACAGCCTTGCGCTACATCGGCAGGCAACACCGGTTGCGAACCGATCCCGAAACATTGCAGCATAGACAAAAAGGCAGGATCGGGTATTTCGTCAGAAAGCACGGCACTGCCATTGTCGGCATACCATAACGGGAGCAAGCCCAGATCGGTCGCTATGGCGCGTGCCATAGGCGGAGGTGTATATCCGGCTTTACCGAAAGCTATCGCCAAATCATTTTCGGGATTGAACAGATACAGATCGTTCGGCATGGCTAAATCTTTTTGTGCAAAGATAATGCAAGCCGAATACAGAGGCAAGTTTACTTGACCTATGTTGAGGCGCAGCTTATCTTCTGAAAAGATAATGCAAGCCGAATACAGAGGCAAGTAAAAAAAGGGACGTACTCCGATGTCATCGGAATACGTCCCTCCCTATCTAAAATCGGTTCATTACCATGCACCTTTTCTCGCCTCGGCATAGCCCCGAACCCTGTTCGACTCTGCCCTCGGCTTATCGAAAACGTTCATCACAATGCACCTTTTCTCGCCTCGGCATAGCCCCGAACCCTGTTCGGCTCTGCCCTCGGCTTATCGAAAACGTTCGATTTTATATTTCAAGGTTTTATTTGCAAGCCATCCGTTTTTTATCTATTTCCTGCAAACGACTAAAAAAAATACAGTGATTATTATATCTTATATTTTTTCATAGTCAAGAGCAAATTTTCCCCGCTCTGTTTTGCGCCGTTTATAGGTCGTTATCGATAAAAACGCTTTTTCATCCAACCCAAATATACAATTATTTTTTTATACCTATTATATATTACATGATTTTTTTTACACATCAACACGAATATTTCTTCCAATCCGTAGCTGCAAAGATAATAATAAAGAACGAATAAAAAACAGTTCCACCGTTTTATCTTTCTATTTTTTTCTTTTTTACGTATTTCCGTATCAAAAAATAAGCAAACCGCATCCCCCTATTTATTTTTAAGGAGGAGTGGAAATATTGAACTTCAAGAAGTTACAGCCTATTATTGCATCTTTATGCAAATTAGAAAACAGAGAATATCCGAAACGTTAAATCTTTCGAAACCTACCATCCAGAAAGGAAATTAAAAAAAATAGCGCCTCCAAAATAGTTAAAACCACATTTTATTAACATAACAATTAACGAATAAGTTCCCGAAGCGAAAAAGAAACTGGATATACGACACCAACCAAAGTGAATAGTCATGCACAAAATAGAGAGAATTGGCGTTAAAGGATTTCGCAAAATGAATATTTATACAAGATCACAAGACTTAAAATTCGAAACATCCATACCTTCCGTCGAATATCTTCGAAGTGCACGAAGGTATGGTCCGCCCGAAACGGCAGCACACACAACCGCCCGTTTTTCCCCGATCGGACAAGCGGCAATCCGAACGGATAAAAATGGAGATCTCTAACAAATCCGGTTTTAATGACCGACGGTGTGCATAATATCCAACCCGCAGTGCTGCCACCGGAATCCGGGCTAAGTCGTTTAAAGCTCCTGTACCCTCTGCGCCTTGCATCTTAGAGGTTCTGACGCACTGAAAGGGGGAGCATCGAAAAATTCGCCCCCCTTTTCGGTGTATATGTTTTCAACGTTTTCGATAAGCCGAGAGCAGAGCCGAACAACGTTCGGGCTATGCCGAGGCGAGAAAAGGTGCATGATAATGAACTTCACATAGGGATAACAGGAAACGGAAGTTATTCGAAGCGACGTTTCCAGAACCACATTTCGTTGAACGTAATGCCGAGCGAGATACGCAAAGCCTGCTCATGTACCAACGATGTCGGCAACGTGTTGCGGTCGATGTATTCGAACGAGAGGTTGAGCATGGTTTTATCGTTACGCATCGGGAATCCGAAACCGCAACTGACCCCGAATTCATCGAGGTTGTTTCCCTTTATTTTCAGATACGACCGGTTGTAGAACGCACCGAGACGGTAGCGGATATGCTTCATATAGCCGCCGGCAAAAAGCGACGGACGGTATTCGGCTCCCAACGAAAGTTTCATACGGTCGGAAAAGAGCGTACCAGCCTGATCGGATTCGGTATCGGGGTTGTAGAATTTTGCCGATGCCCAGTTCTGCCACGAGAAATCGGCTTCGATCGTAAGCCGTTGGTCGTAGGTATAGCTAAGACCGGCACCGACCATGTGGGGCAACGAATAGCGTTTGTCCATATATCCTTTGCTGATGGTTTCGGTCGAGTTGGCATCGTTCTTGACGGAAAGGAACTCGCCGTAGATTTTCTTGGCGGGAGAATATACCGCACCGATCGTGAAACTGTTTTTGGGATTGATATTGAATGAATACTGCAATCCGAACTGAAAACGGAAGTCGGTCACACTCATTTCGGTCTGGAAGATACCGGTAGAGGCACCTTCGGGATCGACCTGTGTCTGATTGACCGTCGAGCCGAAAAGATAGGCGATATTGACACCGAGCGACAGCCCTTTCACCGGAGTTCCCGCCACGCCGATATAGGCTTGCGAAATTCCGCCGTCGCCCGAATAGACGGTAGAGCCGTTATCACCCGTACCGCCGAAAGAGTAGCCTACCGCAGAAAAGGGAAGCAGACCGACACTACCCGCCATGTAGCGACCCAACGGAAACTGCATCGCCAGATAGTCGAGCCCGCCGCCGGGCACCTGCCCGCGGGCATCGCCTTCGCTCACCCACTGGTTCTGGAAACTCAACCCGAAATCGAAAAGGAAAGTCAATGAATCCATCGACGTGTACGAAGCCGGGTTCATCACGTTGATCTGGTTCTTGGTTCGCGAGGCATATCCTACCCCTCCCATAGCTTTCTGATGCGAAAAGGCGTTATCGTCGAGTATTCCGTATCCGTAACGGGAATAAGGCGTATTGGTCTGCGCCGCCACCGGCATCAGCATGCCGAGCAGACACAGACAGAGTGTACACAGTTTCTTATAGTCAGACATTGTCGTATAATATTCTATTCAAGCCTTTCGGCACCAAGTTTCGATCTACAAAGATGCGACTTTTTACGTTAGCCGACAACTGTAAGGCATCGCCCCCCGTTAAAAAAACGAAAAGCGAAGGATATAGCTGCGACAGTTCTTCCACGATGCCCTCGATTTCGTAGATCACCCCCCTCACTACACCAGCCCGGATAGCGGTGGGTGTGTCATAGCCCAACAACGGTACATCGCCTTCGGCAGAGACCAACGGCAGCCGTCCGGTTTCGCGTTGCAGCGAACGCAGACGAGCCTGAATACCGGGCGCGATATTCCCACCCCGGAAACAGCCGTCGCCCGTGAGCAGATCGTACGTAATGGTAGTGCCGGCATCAATCACCAGCACATCCTGCCCGGGAACGGAAAGCATCGCCCCGACAACGGCGGCTATGCGGTCGCGCCCCAACGTAGACGGTGTGCGATAGCCCAACGTGACAGGCAACCGCGTTTCGGACGTGAACTGGTGAAAACGGGCTATACGCGAACGCATATAGTCGGCAAGAGCCGGATCGGACGCCGCCACCGTGCTGTAAATAGCCGCCTCGACCGAAACTTTCGAGAGCAAGGCATCGACTTCGGCAGGTGTCCACGAAGCGAACAGTTCGGTACGCACCCACTCGTCGCCCGAAAACAGCGAAACTTTTGTCGCCGTATTCCCCGTATCTATGACCAAACGATATGACATCATGAGGGGCAAAGGTACGAAAAGAGGTTTTAAAAACCGATAAAGGTGCGATACAAATTTACGAAATTCGCCCGGCAGCCGGGTTTTACCGACCAAACGGCATCCTTGTCGGGCGATCAGTTACCGCGATGTTCCACTAAATAGCGGAATACTTTTTCGAGACTGTCGCGCTTGCGCCAGTTGATCTTTTCGGATTTTACGAACTGCTTGAAAGCGTCTTGCTGCGATTCGGGCAGGAGCTTGGCTACTTTCTGCCGGCTGGCAGATACGATTTCGCCATCGACGACAAAAACCAACCGCTTATCGACCGGGAAGGCGAAAGCCTGATCGCGATCGTTTTTGATAGCCAGATAATCGAGGTTGTTGATACCGCCCAAAGGTACACTCAGGTAGTTCTGCGCCGCACCCGTAGAGGTTTGCGTGCCGTATGCCCCGTTGCTTTTGGTGAGGGCTTCATAGTTCCCCTTGCGTTGAAGTCCGAACACGAGACCGGGGGCTTCCTGATAAACCTCTATGAAAAAGCCTTCCGCCGGGACAAAAGCCGTTTCTTCGAATTGTATGCGGGTAACGGCTTCGGGCATATTGGGAACAAATACCCGATCGCCTTTAAGATAATGCAAATGATTGTGCAACAAATGAATATTCACTTTTGCCTGCGACTGTTCGCCGCTGTCGAACGTGATCCGGGCATCGGAAAAATCATACAACACATAGGGCCATGCCGTAGTGGGTTCGGCATACTGCTGTGCCTGCAAGGAGAAAACCATACAGAGGCAACTCATCAAAATCCAACGTTTCATACCTTATTATAATAAATGGTTTATTTCATGCTCTTTTTCCCGTTTCGGCACAGCCCGGACAAATAAGATTCTGCACCCGGCTTATCGAAAACGCGCATTTTTTTTCGGCGAATCGCCATTTTTTAATATTGTTTTCTATCTTTGCAGAAGATAGACTGCACTCGGCATAGCCATTCAAACAAGTTTGATGTCTCTGCTCTCGATTTGCACTATCTTTGCAAAAGATAGGCTGCAAAAAACAAGCAGCATCCCGACATAGCCGTTCACATAAATTCGATGCTTCCTCACCCCGTTTTGCGTCGAACTTTACAGAACGAACCTATGCAAAGATAAATATCTGTAAGGAGAATAACAAATACCGAATGTAGAAAACGACAGGCAGAAAACAGATAAACCGATTTACTTAACGGATGATAATCTTATTCAAATTCATATAATAGAACCATAAAACAAGAACAGTATGAAAATCAAACAGATTTTAGGACTCGTCCTCTTGGCTATACTTCCGCTATGCAGTATGGCACAGGGACTGAGTGTCATGCACTTGCCCAACGGAGCCACCGTATATCTGTGGGAAGACAAAAGCAAACCCGATGTTTACGGTATGGTATCGTTCAAAGTGGGATCGGTGGACGACCCGTTGGAATATACCGGTCTGGCACACTATCTGGAACACGTCATGTTCAAAGGTACGCAGACTATCGGAACATTAGACTGGGAAAAAGAATCTGCCCTCTACCAACAGATCATAGCCAAATACGATGAAATGGCAGAGACCGCCGACCCGGCACAAAAAGAGAAAATAGGACTGGAAATCAACGATCTGACTATCCAAGCCGCCAAATACAGCTCGATGGGCGAATTTTCGCAATTGGTAGACCAGATGGGTGGTCAAGGGCTGAATGCCAGCACCGGATACGACCAGACGGAGTATCACAACTCGTTCCCGCCGGCTCAATTGGAGAAATGGCTCATGCTCTACTCCGAACGGTTGATCAATCCGGTATTCCGCGGATTCCAGACCGAGTTGGAAGCCGTGTACGAAGAGTTCAATATGTACAGCGACAACCCCGGCTCGAACATGCGCGAATGGGTGATGGCAGAATCGTTCGAAGGTCATCCCTATGCCCGTCCGATCATCGGCAAACCGGAACATCTGAAAAATCCGCGTCTGAGCAAACTGATCGACTTCTACAACCAATGGTACGGTCCGGAGAATATGGCGATCATCCTCGTGGGTAATTTCGACACGAAAACGACTGTGCCGATGATCCGCAACTATTTCGGACAAATCGAAAAGAGAGCGCATACCGAACGCCCGGCATACCCGATCAAAAAATTCTCGGGCAGAACGGAAAAGAGCGCGAAACTGTTCTACTACCCGATGCTGTACATGGTGTATAACGGTGTGGAAATGAATCACGCCGACGATATTGCCCTCGAAGTGTGCATGGAAATATTGAGCAACTCGCAATCGACCGGTATGCTCGACAAACTGACGATCGACGGTAACGTGATGGCTGCTTTCGCTTCGAGCCAGACAATGCGCGACGCCGGTATCATCAGCGTAGGCGCCATCCCCTCGTACGACCCCTCGCAGAACCGCTGGGAAAGCCACAAGTCGGTAGAGAAACAGGTTCTCGCCATTATCAACACGTTGAAGAAAAAAGGCGTGGACGAAGAGTTGCTGGAATCGGTAAAACGCAACATGATCTGCGAATATGAATTGCAGATGGAGTCGAACGAATTCAAAGCGATGTATCTTGCCCAATTGTTCAACACAGGTGCAGATCCCGCCGACATCGTGAACTACCGCGAAAAAGTTGCGGCTATCACCGCCGACCAGATCCGCGACGTAGCCAACCGCTACTTCACCAAGAACTATCTGGCTCTGAACATCCAACAGCAGAAAGGTCACGATAACAAAAAAGAGAAACTGCCGAAACCGGCTTACAAACCGGTAGAATCGGAAGCCGGCGTGAAATCGGAATATGCTCAATGGTTCGAGTCTATCCCCGTGAACGTAGAAGAACCGACTTTCTGCGACCTGAATTCGGTAGCTCAACGCAAAGTAAACAGCCGCAGCCGCATCTTCTACACGAAAAACCCGGAAAACGACGTGTTCACGCTGACCTTGAAATATGGCGTGGGTACGACCAAAATGCCTAAATTAGGCTACGCCGTAGAATTGATGAACAACGCCGGTATGATGCCCGACGTGGATGCCCAAAGTTTCAAACGCGAAATGAGTAAATTAGGTGCCACCTGCTATTACAGCGTGGACGGCAACTACCTCTATATCACAATACGCGGTTACGAAGAGGGCTTGGCAGAGGCTTGCCGCCTGCTGTCGAAACAGATCCTGTTCCCCCGTCTGGAAGATGTACAGCTGCAAACGGTGATCAACAACACGTACAGCGCCCGGAACATGGAAAAAGACAACAACGATGTGAAACAGGATGCTCTGACGCAATACGTGCTGTTCAAAGACAAATCGACTTATCTGGACCGTCTGCCGTTGCGCGAAGTGATCGACCTGACGAAAGGCGAACTGACTACCGTATTCCAGGAGGCTACGAACTATGCCTGCGATATCCACTATGTGGGTACAGCCGACGAGTCTGTCATCTTCGATATTCTGAGCAAGAACCTGCCGATCAAGGCAGAAGAGATGGCTTCTACTTCGCCCGAAGAGCGTCCGCGCGAACAATACGGTGAAACGACGATTTTCTTCCTCGCCGACAACAAGGCTACACAAAGCAATATCGGATTCTATATCGAAGGCAAACCCTACAACGTAAACGACGGTATAGATATTTCGGCTTTCTCGGCTTACTTCGGTAGCGGATTCGGCAGCATGGTCATGGACGAAATCCGTGAAAAACGGGCTATGGCTTATACGGCATACGGCGTAGTAAGCACCCCGATGGTTGCCGGCCGCAACACCTGCTTCGTCGGATACGTCGGCACACAAGGCGACAAGACGATCGATGCTATCGACGTGTATATGAACCTGCTCAACGAAATGCCGATCGTGCCGTCCCGATTCGAATCGGTGAAAACGAATATCAAGCAATCTATCCTGAGTTCGAAACCGACATTCAGAAATGAAAGCCAAGTGTACGAAGCATGGAAGATGAAAGGTTATACCGAAGATCCGGCTATCCTGCAAATGCAAAAGATCGAGGCCTTGCAATTCGAAAACATCGTAAACTACTACAAAGAGAATATCCAAGGGAAACCGGTGATAATCACCATCGTCGGCAACCCGAAAGACTTCAATGTAAATGACTTGGAGAAATACGGAAAAGTAGTGAAAGTGAACGTATCGAAATTGTTCTCGGACGATTCGTTGTAGTCAGTACTCGAATCACATACCATGTAAGGGGTTGTCTAATAAGTCCCCGAAATAGAAATCACCCCCGTCAGAGTTTGTTCTGGCGAGGGTGAAATCATTAAAATCGGACTTGTTAGACAGCTCTTTTTCTGTGCGTTAGAATATCTAAAACGCAATAAGACTTTACCCGTCGCACACCGGCAGTCCGATGCCCACAGATGATATTCAAGGCAAATCGACTGTATCGGCGCAGACCGCATAAAATAACGGTCGAGCCACAACTCAAAATCAAAAAAAATCACTATCTTTGCGTTATACGCGAACATAGGATGCGGTTCGGCATAGTCCAAATAAATTTGGCTCTGCTCTCACCTTTCACTATCTTTGCGTTATACGCGAATATAGGATGCGGTTCGGCATAGTCCAAATAAATTTGACTCTGCTCTCACCTTTCACTATCTTTGCGTTATACGCGAATATAGGATGCGGTCGGCATAGTCCAAATAAATTTGGCTCTGCTCTCACCTTTCACTATTTTTGTAAAAGATAAATTGCGCCTCAATATAGTTCAAGTAAACTTGATTCTATTTCCGGCTTGCATTATTTTGAAAAAATCGGTTCAATAAAAATACGGTCGGAGAAATACGATGAACACGAAGAGGGTCTGTGAAATATGGGCTATCTATTTCGGAACGGCACTAATCTGTCAATTGGCGATTCCGAATGTTTTCCATACGGACTTTTTCGCCTTTCCAGTCAATATGACCTTATTGCTGCTGGGAATCGTAGGGTTATGGATACTCTACCGGGAGAAAGCCACATCCCGCTTGTCACTCTTGCTCTCCTCTCCCACCACCACATTCTTTCTCCTTGCAGTCGCCGTCGTCACGTTCCTAATCCTCGGACTCACATCGTGGCTGACACCTGCCTCATGGTGGTTTTTCTTCGTACTCACGGCATTGTCGGCACATTTGTTATTTGTACTGTTCCGCGGACTTCATCGAAACAAATCCTACCGGTTGCGCTTTCTGCTCAACCACGCAGGGCTGTTGCTCGCTCTCATAGGAGGATTCGCCGGGGGTGCAGATACAACGCAATGGCGTCTGCGGATATCCGGCAACGAAACGGCACAAGAAGCTTTTGCCCCGGACGGAAGCACGATACGGTTGAAGCAAGCATTGAAACTGGAAAAATTCACAGTCACTCATTACCCCAACGGGATACCCGAAAATTACGAAGCACAAATCAGGATAAACGACAAAGAAGTTGTCTTGCGGGTGAACGAACCTTATGGGCTGTCACTGTCGGATGACCTATATTTGGTGGATTACGAACATGCTCCCGCGGGAGAAACAACCAGATACTGTATTTTGGAAATCGTACGACAACCGTGGAAATATGTGGAGTGGGCAGGCATCTGGATGATGATTGCCGGAAGCGTGCTACTGTTCGCACAAGGAGTGCCGTCGGCAAAAAAAAGGAGAGCAACGAAATGACATGGAATGAATTCATCTGGTTCGCGATAGGTGCAGCCATATTCTGGATTGCCGGTGCCTCTGTCGCACTTAAAAGCCGCTCATTCAGCCGATGGGCTACCGGGCTTACCGCAGCCGGTGTGTGCATCTATACCGTTTTCATCATCGCCCTTTGGATCGCCTTAAAGCGTCCGCCACTAAGGACGTTGGGCGAAACGCGGCTATGGTACTCGTTCTTCATCATTCTCTCGGGACTGCTTACGTACCGTAGGTGGCATTACCGATGGATCCTATTGTGTTCGACCGTGATATCGCTGGTATTCGTCATAATCAATATCCTGAAACCGGAGATACACGACCAGTCGCTGATGCCTGCCTTGCAGAGCTTCTGGTTCATCCCGCATGTCACCGTGTATATCTTTTCCTATTCCGTACTCGGTTGTGCATTCATCCTCGCAATGGGCGGATGGATCCGACATACAAACAGCTACTTCCCCACAATCGACCGTCTTGTCTATATCGGCATGGCATCCCTGACGTTGGGAATGATGAGCGGGGCAATGTGGGCGAAAGTAGCTTGGGGCAACTTTTGGAGCTGGGACCCCAAAGAGACATGGGCAGCCATTACATGGTGCATTTACCTGCTTTACATTCACCTGCGGCTCTACGGGCGAGGTAGCCGGACGGTACTCAACGGACTGCTCGCGGCGGGCTTCCTATGTATGCAAATGTGCTGGTACGGTGTCAATTATCTGCCTACGGCTCAAAACAGCATGCATGTATATTAAGACATATTCACTCTAATAATATCAATTATGAAAAAAAGCTCAAAACTCTTACTGTGTCTGATAGCCCTGATCGCGATACTTGCGGTCACCTATCGGGCTGTGAACTGGACTCCGTCTACCGATTTGACGGCCAGTGAGCAGGTTTTAGAGGTAATGACGGACGGAGGTTGTCTCTTCTGCCACTCCGCCGACCCGAAATTACCGTTTTATGCCGATCTTCCCGTAGCACGGAACTTGATCGGGAAACACATCGCAGACGGCTATGCGTCGTTCGACATGCAACCATTCATGGCTGCCATGCAGAACGGTACGGCTCCCGGCGAAGTGGATCTGGCAAAAGTGGAACAGACGGTTGCCGACGGCTCTATGCCTCCCGTATCGTACTACCTCGTCCATTGGGGTGCGTCCATTACGAAAGCGAAACGCAAGATGATGATGGAGGATTTCCGAAAGCTCCGTGCCGAATTTTATCCAAACCAGCTCGCCGCTCCGGAATTTGCCAACGAAGCCATTCGCCCCATCCCCGACAGTTTCACGCATGATGCCCGCAAAGCGGCGCTCGGCGAAGCACTCTACCACGATACACGTCTTTCTGCCGACGGTACAATCTCTTGTGCCACTTGCCACGGCATAGAAACCGCCGGAGTAGATAATCGTCGTTATTCCAGCGGAATCGACGGGCAGCTTGGCGGCGTAAACGCCCCGACAGTCTACAACTCCTGTTTCAATTTCGTACAATTCTGGGACGGTCGTGCCGCTACGTTATCAGAGCAGGCTGGCGGACCGCCATTGAATCCGGTAGAAATGGGATGTGCATCATTCGACGAAATAGTAGACCGATTGGCGAAGGATAAAGAATTTACCGCCAAATTTCTGGCTGTATATCCGGAAGGTTTGAGCCAGTCCAGCATTACCGATGCCATTGCCGAATACGAAAAAACACTCATTACACCCAACTCGGCATTCGACCGCTACCTGAAAGGCGAACAGAATGCTATGACAGCCGAACAGATCGAGGGTTACGAACTCTTCAAAGAGTATAGTTGTGCAACCTGCCATGTCGGCGAAAACATGGGCGGTCTCTCCTACGAACTGATGGGACAACGCGCCAATTATTTCGAAGACCGGGAACTGACACTCAAATCGGGACTTACGGACGGCGACAACGGACGTTGGGCCCAGACAGGAATAGAGCGCGACCGTTATCGTTTCAAAACGCCCTCCCTCCGCAATGTAGTGCTGACATGGCCCTACTACCACGACGGAAGCGTCGAGACTTTGGATAACGCCATTTCCATGATGTCCCAATACCAAGTCGGACGTAAAATGCCTCAGGCGGATGTGGAAAAAATCGAAAAGTTCTTCGATGCACTCACCGGAGAATACCAAGGCAATTTATTGACAAATACCAATCAAAAACCATAAACCGGTTTCGTCCGAGACACTTGACAAGACGTTGAACATAGTGTCGAGTATGTGCTCTAAAAATTACAGATTGTAACCCAAAAATAAAAGAGCCGTATCATCACCTAATAGGGTAATGGATACGGCTCTTTTATGGTTAATAAAGAATGCCGAATTTCAGGAATAAAGTTTGCCACACTTCTTTTCCCGCCTCAACAAATCTCAAATAAATTTGGCTTTGTTTTCGGCTTGCACTATCTTTTCAGAACATAGGCGGCGCCTCAACAAATCTCAAATAAATTTGGCTTTGTTTTCGGCTTGCACTATCTTTGCACAAAGCATAAACCTCGCACGATGAAAGAAAAGCTAATCGGGATATGGCAGCGTTTCCGTTCGAAAGTTCCTTTGGTAGGACTGTTCGCCCTACTCTATGTCCTGTTCATTCTTTTCATCGACGAATATAGTTTCTTGAACAAGATCATCTACGACCGGGAAATCGAACGGCTGAAAAAAGAGATAAAAGCCGAAAACGACTCGATACAATATTACCGCACACAGATACTCGAAATGAAAACCGACCCGGAATCGTTGGAGAAAATGGCTCGCGAAAAATACCGGATGCAACGCCCCGACGAGGATGTCTATACGATCGTAGAGATTCCGACAGAAAAATAATTGCCGACACGCATCGCCCGCTACCCTCCTCCCGGAAGTGCGACGGATTATAAAAACATAAACATCATGAACGAAAAAGCGAACAATATACTGCTGGGCATATCGGCTACGATCGTATTGATCTCCGCCGTATTTCCGTTATTAATGATCGAATGGGAATGGCTGCCCTATTTCTACGCCGTCGGCGCAGCGGGTATGACCGTGTGCCGGCTGACCCGGCGATACGACGGCAAGAATTTCAGGCTGAAACGGCTGTACCGCATCGAGACGGTAGCTTGTCTGGCACTGCTGCTTTCGTCGTTTTTCATGTTCCGGGGCGAACGCGACTGGATATTATGGCTTACGGTTGCCGCCATGCTGCAACTTTATACCTCGTTCGTCATCCCAAAAGAGGAACGGAAAGAGAAAAAATAACACCTCTCCCCCACACAACAGATTGCCGGAACGACGGCAACATCAATAGTGCTCGGTATGCGAAGCGTCGATGCGGAGCAATATAAAGAGCAACACGGTGAATCCCAACAACGACGAGCCGCCATAACTGAAAAACGGCAGCGGAATGCCGATCACCGGACACAATCCGATAACCATACCGACATTGACCGCCACATGGAAAAAGAGAATGGAGGCGACACAATAGGCATATACCCTGCCGAATATCTTGCGCTGACGCTCCGCCACGACTATGATGCGACATAACAGGGCTGCAAAAAGCGCAAGGGTAAGCACCGATCCTACAAAGCCTTCTTCTTCGCCGATCGTACAGAATATGAAGTCGGTGTCCTGCTCGGGCACGTATTTGAGTTTTGTCTGGGTTCCGTTCAGAAATCCTTTGCCGAACATCCCGCCCGAACCGATCGCAATCTTTGCCTGATTGACATTGTAGCCTGCTCCACGTATATCGTCGTCGATACCCAACGCCACCTTGATACGCAGCTGCTGGTGCGGTTGCAGAATATCGTTAAACACATAATCGACCGAGTAGAGGAAAGCAACCGATGCCAAAGCAATACCTACCGCCAGCAGAATCTTGGCAATACGGGTACGGATGTAGAATACAAGCAGATACACTACGGTGAGCGCGATCACCCCCAAGACGACGTAAGAGATCGGTATCTCTATCCCGAGATACCACAGCACGACGTAAACCGATGTCACACCGGCGATAAAATAGAGCGGATAGCGCACCATGCGGCGTTCCCGGGCATAAAAGCGGATCATCAACAGCAATACCGACAGGATTATCACCAGCACCAGCGACTCGCCCAACGAGGATGCGAAGAAAAACGTCGTCTCATACTTCACATCCAAGACAAAGTAAAGTACGGCAAAGAATGCAGCAAACAATACCATCCCCGACAACCCCTCGCGATAAAGCACGAGTGCCAGAGAGAGGAACACGAGCGCCGATCCGGTTTCGTCCTGCAAAAGGATCAGCAACACCGGCAGAAGAATAATGCCGCAGGCTTTCATCAAGTCGCCGGTATGTTTCAGCGAAAAGCCGTATTGGCTGAATGTTCGCGCCAATGCCAATGAGGTAGCGAACTTGGCAAATTCAGCCGGCTGCAACCGGATAGGCCCGATGACCAGCCAAGAGTGCGACCCTTTGATGTCGGGAGCCAAAAAGATCGTGAGTACCAGCAACACAACAATCAACGCATAGATCGGATAAGCATAGGTCTCGAAATCCTTGTCGTCGATCAACATAATGATACACGCCGCTACGACGGATATGCCGATCCACATCAACTGCGTACCCGAACGTTCCGCCAGATCGAAAATACTGGCATCGTCGAAATCGTAGCCCGCCGCATAGATCGTGACCCACCCGGCAAAGACCAATGCAAAGTAGAGCAGGATCAACACCCAATCTACCGTGCGCCAAACATTAATGTTTCGTAACCCCACTGTCGATAATCGTATTTGCTTCCAACATTCGTTTTTCTATCCATTTCCGTTCGGGGGCAATCCGGCGATTGAGATACATCTCCATCATCAGACTCCCGATAGGTACGCCATACGTAGCCCCGTAGCCGGCGTTCTCGACATAGACCGCAATCGCTATCTGCGGATTGTCTTTCGGTGCGAATCCCATAAAGGCGGAGTGGTCTTCGCCGTGCGGATTCTGCGCCGTTCCGGTCTTGCCGCACATCTCGATACCGGGAATCGCCCCCCAACGGCAAGTGCCGCGTACTACCGCCTCGCGCATACCTTCGACCACCTCTTCGTAATAGTTACGCCCTACCGTCGTGTAATGCGGGCGGGTATAGAGCGAATCGATCGCCTGTCCTTGTATGCCTTTCACAACATGAGGCACATAGAAATAACCGCGGTTGGCGATCGTCGCCGACAAGTTGGCAATCTGCAAAGGAGTTGCCAGCACCTCGCCCTGTCCGATCGCAAGGGATATGACCGTAACGCCGTTCCAACTGCCGTTGTATATCTTGTTAAAATATGCCGAATTGGGGATGAATCCCCGGTTCTCACCCGGCAGGTCGATGCCTAAGCGATAACCGTAGCCCATCGACACCAGATGGTTTTTCCAGACTTCGAACGCCTCGGATACAGAGCCGTACTTGGGATGCACCATCATATCGCGCAACCCGTAGCAGAAATAGGCATTGCAGGAGGTAGCCAATGCGAAATTCAACGCCAACGGCGTTTCGTGCGGGTGGCAACCTACTTTCAGCCCGCCGCCCACAAATCCGTGGAAACAGGGATAACGGGTCTGCGTGGAGACAATACCTTCGTTCAGGAATATCAGCCCTTGTGTGGGTTTGAATGTAGATCCGGGCGGATAAGCCGCCATAATCGCCCGGTCGTACAGTGGTTTATACGGATCGTTGTTCAGCGCCGCATAGTTTTGTCCCCGTTCCCTGCCTACCAGCCCGGAAGGATTGAAAGAGGGACTGGACACCAATGCCAACACCTCGCCGGTGGCGGGTTCGATCGCGACAATGGCTCCGATCTTGTTTTGCATCAGCTGCTCGCCATACGCCTGCAACTCGATGTCGATCGAAAGGGTCAGATCTTTTCCGGGCACGGACTTCACATCGTAACGCCCCTCTTCGTAACGTCCCTTGATACGTCCGTGCGCATCGCGGAGCAACACCTCCACCCCTTTCTCTCCGCGCAACACCGATTCGTACGACCGTTCGATTCCCAAGTCACCGGTGTAATCGCCTCGAATATAGTAGCTGTCGCTCTTGATCTCCTTTTGCGAAACCTCGCGGGTATTGCCTAGTACGTTCGCTGCAACGGGATAGTTATACACCCGCGAAAAACGGTTCTGAATATAGAAACCGGGGAAACGGTAGAGTTTTTCCTGCAACCGCCCGTAGTCGGCGACAGAGAGCTGGGTCATAAAAACCTGCGGAGTATAGGAAGAATACCCCGGATTGAGGCGGCGGTTCTTCATCTCCGCCAAACGTTTGTCGAACTGTTCGCGCGTCAGGTTCACCGTACGGCAGAAGTCGAGCGTATCGAAAGGCTGCACCTCGCGCATGATCATCATCACATCGTACGCCGGCTGGTTGAATACGACCAGTTTGCCGTTGCGGTCGTACATCAACCCGCGCGACGGATATTCGATCTGCCGCATGAAAGCGTTACTGTCGGCATACTGCTTATACTCCTTGTCGAATACCTGCAATGAAAGCAAGCGAATGATATATATCGCCCATATCAACAGAATGATTCCGCCGATAACGTATTTCCGTCGTTCCAGATTATAATCTTTTCCCACTGCTGTCGCCGGTTAGAGATTCGATACAAAGGATAGCGATAAAAGTCAGAGCCGTACTTCCGAGTATGCCCAGAAAGAAACGATAACCGCCGAACACCGTGAACGAATCGACGGCATAGACCACCACGCAATAAATGAACGAAAGCGTGGCGGCATACGAGGCGTAAAGCCCCAGTCCGTATTTACGTACCGAAGGCACGAATACAAGTATATCCTCCTCGCGTTTGGCATATACCGACAGCACGGGACGCCGGGCAAATGCCACGACCGTACATCCCAAAGCGTTCATGCCCAGCGTATCGCTGCAAATGTCGATGGTCAGACCCAGCAGGAACGACACGGTAAGAACGGATATGACCGACATTGCCATCGGCAGTTTCAGAATGAAATAGATGAATACCATCGGAACCATGACCCCCATAATCTGGATATGCCCGAATATCGTAATCTGCAACAACACCAATACGACGAAAAGCAACGGATAATACAACGAATTATTCATCTTCTTCCTCCTCCTTCTCCGGCTCCATACCGGTAGCTTCGGGGAACTTCAACACCCGAACGTGATTCAGGTCGGCTATGTCGGCAAACAGGCGGATCCGCAAGGTCGCCAACCGACCGTACTCGTAAATTACATACTTATCGACCATCCCTACGGCTATGCCTTCGGGAAAGGCAGTGGAGAATCCGCTGGTGACAATGGTATCGCCGGGGGTAAACTCGATGTGGGAGGGTACCTCTTCCAACAGCGCATAGTCGGACGAAACACCGTCCCATACCAACGACCCGAAATAGTCGTAGCCTTTCACCTTGCAACTAAGGCGCAATTTCGGATTCAATACCGAAATCAACACGGATGCGTGTTCGCCGACCGTGCTGACAATCCCGACAACGCCCTGCTGATTGACGACTCCCATTTCGGGACAAATGCCGTCGGCACGCCCTTTGTCGATCGTGATGTAGTTGTGGGTATGGGCTATACTGTTGCGGATAACCTGCGCCATGATAAAGTCGGGGGCTGCCGGTGTCGCTATCCGACGCAGGCTGTCACCGTCGAGTTGAAGGCGCAGGGCATTCAATTCGCGCGAGAGCTCGATCACCTCATTCTGCAACCGTCCGTTCTGGTACAGCAGATCGACATTCTCGGTACGCAGTCCGAAATATCCGGTCACCGATGTCGTCGCACTATTCAGACCGGAAACCAATGCGTTCGACGACGAAAGGTAACGGCTCCGCTGGTAAGGATTGTTATTGAAAAGCAGGACGAAACAGAGCACGACATAGATCAGAAAAACGATCCACGCCGAACGTTTCAACAGAAATTCGAATAAATTGCGCATGGGCTGCCCTGCTATTTGTGTTTACTGCAACGAGTTACATAGCTTGCGCACATGGGCGAAGCTCTGTAACTCGTCGGTTTTATGAATGTTCAATATCTTCGGTATGGCATCAACGGATCAGGAAAGAGAAGCGGTCGATGTTCTTCAATGCCACACCCGTACCTTTTGCCACAGCATGCAACGGGTCGTCGGCGATGTGGAAAGGAATACCGATCTTATCGGTCAGACGCTTGTCGAGACCGCGAAGCAACGCACCGCCACCGGCAAGATAAATACCGTTACGAACAATGTCGGCATACAATTCGGGAGGCGTGGTTTCCAACGCACTCAATACAGCCGCTTCGATTTTGGAAATCGACTTTTCGATGCAGTGCGACACTTCCTGATACGAAACCGGTACCTCCATAGGCAACGCGGTCATCTGGTTAGGGCCATGCACCACGTAATCTTCGGGCGGATTGTCCAGTTCGGTGAGCGCGGAGCCGACATTGATTTTTATCCGTTCCGCCGTGCGTTCTCCCACTTTCACGTTGTGCTGACGACGCATATACTCCTGTATATCGGCTGTCAGATCGTCGCCGGCAATGCGTATCGACTTATTCGTCACAATACCTCCCAACGAAATCACCGCAATCTCGGTGCTGCCGCCGCCTATATCGACGATCATATTTCCTTCGGGAGCTTCGACGTCGAGACCGATACCGATCGCCGCCGCCATAGGTTCGTATATCATATATACATCTCTACCGCCTGCATGCTCCGACGAGTCGCGGACGGCACGTATTTCCACTTCCGTACTGCCCGACGGAATACAAACCACCATCCGCAATGTAGGCGTGAACCAATGGCTCTTCGTGTTCACCATCTTCACCATACCGCGGATCATCTGCTCGGCGGCATAGAAGTCGGCAATCACACCATCGCGCAACGGACGGATCGTACGAATATTCTCGTGCGTCTTTTCGTGCATCTGACGTGCTTTTTCACCTACGGCGAGCAATTTGTCCGTCCGTTTATCGAGGGCTACCACCGAGGGTTCGTCCACTACGATCTTATCGTTGTGGATAATGATGGTATTGGCTGTACCCAAGTCAATCGCAATTTCTTGCGTGAAAGAAAACAATCCCATTCTGTGTTTCTTATATCTAATTGTTCGTAATCAATCTGTTCTTGCCGATCGAAGAATCCGGATCTTAATGTTTGAAATGCCGTACACCGGTCATCACCATTGCAATACCGTTTTCGTTGCAGTAGTCGATCGTCTGGTTGTCGCGAACCGATCCGCCGGGTTGTATCACCGTATCCACACCTGCCTGATGTGCAATCTCCACACAATCGGGGAAAGGGAAGAATGCGTCGGATGCCATTACGGCTCCATGCAGGTCAAAGCCGAACGCATGCGCTTTCTCGATCGCCTGCTTCAACGCATCGACACGCGAGGTTTGTCCGATACCGCTGGCACAAAGCTGACGGTTTTTCGCCAATACAATGGCATTCGATTTGCTGTGCTTTACAATTTTATTGGCAAACAGCAGGTCATCGACTTGTTCGGGAGTCACCGCCTTGTCGGTCACCTGTTTCAGTTCTTCGGGCGATTCGCGATACAGGTCGCGATCCTGCACCAATACGCCGTTCAACAGCGAACGGAACTGACGTGCCGCCATTTTATTTTCTTTCAGAACCAATATGATCCGGTTCTTTTTCTGTTCCAATATTTCGAGAGCTTCCGCATCGTAAGCCGGAGCGATAATCACCTCGAAGAAGATTTTGTTTACCTCTTCCGCCGTAGCTTTATCTACCGGACGGTTGGCGATCAGCACACCGCCGAATGCAGAAACCGGATCGGCTGCCAACGCATCGTTCCAAGCCTCCAACAAAGTAGAACGCGATGCCAGACCGCAGGCATTATTGTGCTTCAATACAGCGAATGTCGGTTCGTCGAATTCGGAGATCAATGCCACAGCCGAGTCGATATCGAGCAGGTTGTTGTACGATATTTCTTTGCCGTGCAATTGTTCGAACATGGCATCGAAATCGCCGTAGAACACGCCCTTCTGGTGCGGGTTCTCGCCGTAACGGAGGGCTTTGGCATGGTTGCCGGCACAACGAAAAGCCGAAGCATCCTCGCCGTCGAAATAGTTGAAGATCGCGCTGTCGTAAGCCGACGATACCGCAAATGCTTCTTTGGCAAACCAACGCCGGTCGTCGATCGAAGTATTCGCGCCTTTTTCTTTCAACAGGTTCAGTAACGGTGCATATTGCGCTTTCGACGCTACAATCGTCACATCCTTATAATTTTTGGCAGCCGCCCGTATCAACGAGATACCGCCTATATCTATCTTTTCAATGATCGCACTTTCGTCGGCTCCCGATGCCACCGTTTCTTCGAACGGATAGAGATCGACGATCACCAAGTCGATCGAAGGGATTTCGTAAGTCGCAATCTGCTCCTGATCCTGTGCATTCTCGCGACGGTTCAATATACCGCCGAATACTTTCGGATGCAATGTCTTTACCCGACCGCCCAAAATCGAGGGATATCCGGTAAGGTCTTCTACCGCCCCGCAAGGGATGCCCAGCGATTCGATAAATTGTTGGGTACCTCCGGTCGAAATAAACTGCACGCCGTCGGCATGTAACATTTTCAAAATCTCGTCCAATCCGTCCTTGTGGAAAACCGACACAAGAGCGGTTTTAATTTTCTTGTTTTCAGCCATATAACAATCTATACCATTTAATAGGCACAAAATTACAAAATTTAATCCGTTCGGAAACAAATGCGAGCCATAAACTTTTCGAAAAAAAACAAGCGCATTCGCTTTTTATTCCGACAGGTCATTTTGTTGATAAACAACCGCCAAACCGACTCTTCTGTTTCGTCCCGAACAAACGCGCCGAACAGGTTGTTTCTACTTCGTGAACAAGACCGTTTCCCAAACCGGGGAACGATCCGGCACACGTTATATTTATTCATTCATTTCCACCGGAATGCAAGGGTGACACATCATCCCGGTCCGGTCTAATCTGTTTTCGTTATGAAAAAAATCGGTATCTTCTACGGCTCCTCGACCGGCAACACGGAAGAAGTGGCTTTCCGGCTTGCCAAAATGTTGAATGTAAACGATAGCGACGTCCACGATGTAGCCCACAGCGCACCCTCCGATCTGGGCAAGTACGACCTGCTGTTGCTGGGCAGCTCGACTTGGGGTAACGGCGACCTGCAAGACGACTGGTACGACTTCATCGACGGTGCGGAAAGTCTCGATCTCGCCGGCAAATCGATCGCCCTGTTCGGTTGCGGTGACGAAACCATGAGCAATACGTTTTGCGACGCGGTAGGTATCCTGTACGAACGGATGCAGAAGACCTGTGCCCGCTTTATCGGAAAATACGAAGGGGGCAGTTATACTTTCGACGAATCGAAAGCTTTCGTCGGCGGACAGTTTCTCGGGTTGCTCCTCGACGAAGTGAACGAACCCGAAAAGACAGAAAACAGACTGGAATATTGGGTAGCCCAAATCAAAGCGGAATGCGAAGCCCGATGCCCGGTTTAATCGGGAGATCGCCCTACGCCCCTCAAAACAAACGGAGTTGCACCGAGATTAATTTTTCGATGCAACTCCGTTTCGGTATGTAAGAATGTCTAAAATACAAAGCGCTGAGGATGAAAGCGGCAGATGCTTACCGACGTAAACGACTTAGCCCGAAATCCGATGGCGATACAACAGACCGGACCGGATGACTCGCCGCTGTTATTTATTCTTCTCTATCGAGAACTTACTGATGCCTAATGTCTTATAGGCTTCCATCAGTTCCTCGTCGTTGTCGGAGATCAGCAGCAACTTGTCATTCACCTTCAACCGGGTATGTCCTTTCGGCACAAAGTAATGTCCGTCGCGTTTCACCATTACGACCAACGTATTGTCGGGCAAAGCGAAGTTCATCAGCTTGTCGCCATTGGCAAGAGCCGAAGGTATCACCTCCACCTCCGACATCGCCGATTTGATTTCGTCCGGCAAATTGACATTGAACTCTTTTTTGTCGGTATATTCTTCCGACAGTCCCAACCATTTCGCCATCAGATTGACTGTAGTTCCCTGCAACAGCAACGACACGATAGTGATAAAGAAGACGATATTGAATATAATGCGGAAATTCTCATTACCGGGATCCGCCACCAACGGATAGATCGCAAAAATGATAGGCACCGCTCCACGTAACCCCACCCAAGAGACATACGTGCGGGCACGGAACGACAATTTGCGGAAAGGCAACAGACAAGCGAATACGGCTACCGGACGAGCAACCAAAATCATAAACACGGCAATCAGCAATCCGACAACGGCTACCTGCCACATTTCGGATGGAACTACCAGCAAGCCCAGCATGACGAACATCACGATCTGGAACAGCCATGTAAAACCGTCGAAGAACGATGCGATACTCCGTTTATGTACCAGCCTTTTATTTCCGACCATCAACCCGGCAATATAGACCGCCAGATAGCCGTTGCCTTTCAACAGGTCGGTTATCGCGAATACAAAGAATACGAATGCCAACAGCAATATCGGATAAAGCGAATCGTTCGAAAGATTGATCCGGTTCATGAACCAGACGATGGCATAGCCCAATGCCACACCCAGCAATCCTCCTACGACCAGTTGGGCGACAAATAAAAATGCCGTATATCCCCACGAAACATCGCCTATGCCCGAATTGCTTACGACAATTTGTGTCAGGATCACCGTAAGCAGATATGCCATCGGGTCGTTACTACCGCTCTCCAATTCCAACATCGGACGCAAGCGTTCTTTCAGCCCCACATGCTTCGAACGCAGAATGGAAAACACCGAAGCCGAATCGGTAGACGACATTACCGCCGCCATCAACATCGATTCGAGCAGGGAGAAATGTATTCCCGTGGGTGAAATGGAAAATATCAGATAAATGAAATATCCCGTGATCAGCGTGGTGAGCAATACGCCGAGCGAAGCCAGCAAGATACCCGGCGCCAGCACCGGACGTATCTCCTTGAATTTCGTATCCATACCGCCACTGAACAAGATGATGCTCAAAGCCACCGTTCCCAAGAACTGCACGACCGTGTTGCTACTGAACTCGATTCCGAATCCGTCGCAGCCCGCCGCCATGCCGACCCCCAAGAACAGCAACAACGCCGGCACACCGTACTTCGCACCAGCCTTACTGACAATAATACTGATAAACAACAAGATACCGCCTATCAATAAAAAATTTGTAGGGTTCAAAAAATCCATATTCCACCGTATTTATTATTCCACAATCCGGTCTCTTTCCCGACCGGCGTTCTATTCCGAACTTTATGCAAAAATAAAATTTTTTTCTCTAACAAACAAGCCTATTCCATTCCGGAAAATGCAAATTCAAAAACAGATATTCACCTCTTTTTCTTGAACAAACAGCCCCCTCCGCAGGTTTACATAAATATAAATTTTCGATATGGAAAGAAAGGCAAACATCGGTGTCGTAGGATTGGGCACAATGGGAGAAAACTTAGCTCTGAATCTCGCTTCGAACGGATTCAAAACAGTTGTTTACAACCGGCATCATCCGTCGGGCGAAGATCCGACAGAGCGCTTCATGGCAGCAAACGGGAGCAATCCTAACCTGGCGGCAGTCCGCTCGCTACGGGATCTGACCGGCGCACTCGAAACACCCCGTATCGTCCTGCTGATGATCAAAGCCGGCAGTCCGGTCGATGACACGATCGACGAGCTGCTCCCGTTTTTAACCCCCGGCGATATCGTGATCGACGGCGGCAATTCGTTTTATAAAGACACGGAACGCCGCGTGAAACGGCTCGGCGACTCAGGAATCCGGATGGTCGGATGCGGTATATCCGGCGGGGCATACGGAGCCCGGCACGGCGCGTCGATCATGCCGGGCGGGAACATCGAGGCATGGCAGGTTATCCGACCGATATTGCAAGCCATAGCCGCCAAACTGCCCGACGGGACACCCTGCTGCGAATGGATGGGCAACGGCGGTTCCGGACACTTCGTCAAAATGGTACACAACGGAATCGAATACGGCGACATGCAACTAATTGCCGAATGTTTCGATCTGCTGTCGCTTGCCGGAAACAGCCTCGACCGGACCGCCGAAATATTCGACGAGTGGAACCGGGGCGACCTGCAAAGCTACCTGATCGAAATCACACCGAAGATACTCCGCTACAAAGATACGGACGGAACGCCGCTCCTGCTCCGGATCAGCGACAGAGCCGGAAACAAAGGTACCGGAATATGGTGCGTAGAGGCCGCATTGCAATCGGGAACCAATCTGAACCTAATCGCCGAAGCGTTATTCATGCGGTTGCTCTCCAACCGAAAAACGCTCCGACAGGAAGCCGCCCGATACTATCCGGAAGAGAAATTTTTTATCGAGCTGTCGCCCCGACAGGTCGAGAACGCGCTTTACGCTGCCCGGTTCATCTCATACGCACAAGGGTTCGGACTGCTGCGGCAAGCCTCCGACGATTACGGCTGGCATCTGCCGCTCGCCTCTATCGCCACGATCTGGCGTGAAGGGTGTATCATCCGCTCCCGGTTTCTTGCGGAAATCGCCGAAGCCTACGACAACCAACCGGAATTGAGCGACATGCTGTTTGCCGATAAGTTCCGCGACCGGCTTGTATCATTACTTCCGGCATGGCGAGAAGTCGTTTCCACCGCCATACAAAGCGGTGTCGCCGTACCCTGCCTATCGGGCGGTATCGCCTATTTCGACGCCCTGCGACGGCAGTAACTGCCCACCTCGCTGATACAGGCGCAACGCGATTTTTTCGGAGCACATACCTACGAACGCAACGACCAGCCGGAAAAACAATTTTTCCACACCGACTGGGATCGATGATTTTACTACACGAATCTAAACGTATCGGATATGAAGCGAAAAATTCCCAACCAAATACTGATGATATTCGGAGCGTCGGGCGACCTGACCCGACGGAAACTCGTCCCCGCCCTGCTGCACCTGTTTTATCGCGGATTATTGCCGGATACATTCCTAATTATCGGTGTATCCCGCACCCGGCAGGATTCCGAAGCTTTCCGACTGCGGCTACGCACCGAGCTGACATCCGTCGCCGGGGAGATCGCCCCGCAGACCGTCGATAGATTTCTACAACAGGTCTATTATTTCCCGATCGAGACTTCGCAGTGCGACGCATATCCCGAATTGTTCGACAAAGTGGAGGAGCTCCGCCGGTCAGCCGGAATCGACAACAACATATTGTTTTACCTCGCCACTCCTCCCGAATTATACGAAGTGATCCCGTCGTGTCTGAAAAGTTGCGGACAACATCAATCTCCGGACGGCTGGCGACGAATCATCGTCGAAAAACCGTTCGGACGAAACGAAGCGGATGCCCGGCGAATCGACCGGCTCCTGCAAAAAATATTTCCGGAAAAAGAGGTGTACCGCATCGACCATTTTCTGGGGAAAGAGACCGTACAGAATATTCTTGTCCTCCGATTCGCAAACGGAATCTGGGAACCTCTGTGGAACCGGAACTACATCGACCGCATCGAGATCTCGGCGACCGAAACATTAGGTGTAGAGGAACGCGGCAAATACTACGATACCGCCGGAGCTTTGCGTGACATGGTACAGAACCACCTGATGCAACTCATGGCTTTCGTAGCCATGGAGCCGCCATCGGCATTCGACACCGAGTCGATCCGCGACGAGATTGTAAAAGTATTCCGGGCTCTGCGTCCGCTCACCTCACGAAGCGTTGCCCAGAACGTCGTGCGCGGACAGTACACGGCATCGGAAAAAGGCGACATGAAAGGATTCCGGGACGAAAAGGATATTGCACCCGATTCGCTTACTGAGACTTGTATCGCCATGAAGTTCTACATCGACAACTGGCGGTGGGGCGGCGTGCCATTTTATTTCTATACCGGAAAACGGTTGTCCGAGAAACGATCGGAAATCATCATTCATTTCCGATCGACCCCGCAGCAACTGTTCAAAGGAGAATGTACCGGCAGTTCGTGCAACCAGCTCATCATCACGCTACAACCGGATGAAAGCATCCGTCTGCGCTTCGGGCTGAAACAGCCGGGCGCAGGATTTACCGTCCGGCAGGTCAGCATGGATTTCTTCTACGACTCCCTCGACGAAGAACGGCTGCCCGATGCCTACGAACGGTTACTGCTCGATGCCATGTGCGGCGACCCGTTGCTCTATGCCCGCACCGACTCTTTGGAAGCGAGCTGGCACTTCCTCGCCCCTATTTTCAAATATTGGGAAAAAGCCGGGGAGGAGGATCTTTATTTTTATCCTGCCGGAAGTACCGGACTTCAAGAAATAGACCGAATCGGTCTGATCCTCTATGCCTGCTCCGCCCCACTCTGTACACCTCATTAAATCTATCGACATGAACGAATCCACACTGGTACAATTCTATCCCGATGCCGAGAAATCTTTAACGGCGCTGACACAGACTTTGATCATCGCCGCAGAAGCACGCACGGGGAAACCGTTTTATGTAGCCTTATCGGGGGGCGATACCGCACAACATCTGTTCAGGCTCTGGACTGCACATTTCGCAGGAGAACGGATATGGAACCGCATCCGGTTCTTTTGGGTAGACGAACGGTGCGTGTCGCCACTGAGCGAAGAAAGCAACTACTATTGGGCTGAGCACGAATTTTTCAAGCCGGTGAATATTCCCGGATCACACATCCACCGGATCCGGGGAGAAGCGGAAATTACAGAAGAGACCGCCCGTTACAACCGGTTGGTGGCAGAAGAGATACGTCTGTCGGCAGAGGGGATGCCGCAGTTCGATTGCATTCTGCTCGGCATCGGCAGCGACGGGCATGTCGCATCGCTGTTTCCCGGCAATCCGTCGGCACTGGTTTCCCGATCGGCATACGAACCAGCCGTACAGCCCGAAAGCGGACAATACCGTATCACACTGACCGGACAAGCCATCCTGTCAGCCCGCGAAATTCTTATTCCGCTTATAGGCGAACGAAAACGATCGATTGTAAAACAGATCTACACCGGCGAACTGGCAACAGATACTCCGGCGCACTACATCCTGTCGAAAGGGAAACATATCACGATTTTCAGCGAGATCGGATTACATCCCAACCGATAAACCGGTCACGGAAATTATTTCAGCAAATCGGGGCGCAAGCGTTGTGTCCGTTCCAATGCCTGCTGGTATTTCCATTCATCTATTTTGCGGGCATGTCCCGAAAGCAAAACATCCGGAACCCGCCATCCCTTGTATTCCGCCGGTCGGGTATAAACGGGTGGTGCCAGCAGATTGTCTTGGAACGAATCGGACAAGGCGGACTGTTCGTCGCCGATAGCTCCGGGAATCAGCCGGACAATGGCATCGCACATGATCGCCGCAGCCAATTCTCCACCGGTCAGCACATAATCGCCTATCGTGACCTCTTTCGTGATAAAATGCTCGCGGATGCGATAGTCTATCCCTTTGTAATGCCCGCACAAGATAATCAGATTCCCCGCCAGCGAAAGCCGGTTCGCCATCGGCTGGTCGAATTTTTCCCCGTCGGGAGTCGTGAAAATCACCTCATCGTATTCGCGCTGGCTTTTCAAATGAGTGATAGCCCGGTCTACCGGCTCGATCTGCATGACCATACCGGCTTCGCCGCCGAACGGATAATCGTCCACCCGGCGATGTTTGTCCAACGTATAATCACGCAGGTTATGAACGACGATCTCTGCCAGCCCCTTGTCCTGCGCCCGTTTCAGAATAGAGTGGTTCAACGGACTTTCAAGCAATTCGGGCAATACGGTAATTATATCTATACGCATGACGGTTTGATTTTCAGTTGTGCAAAATTAGAACATTGGTGCGAATTTCACAAACCGCCCGAATGCAAATTCTCCTCCAAGCGGCATCGCCGGACAACAAAAAAGGACAACGGATATGTCCGTCATCCTTTTATTGCAACAAATCTACAGTAAGGGGGAGGTCATCGGCGACCATTTCCCATCGCACAACAGCGACTATTTTTTTATCAGCTTCAACGTTTCGGAACCGTTGCCGGTCGTTATCCGGCAAAAATATATGCCCGCTGTCCAAGTCGAAGCATCCAGATATTTATGATATGTTCCGGCTGCTTGTGCCGGTTCCGAAATCCGAGAAATCAATGTGCCGTCCAATGTGTACACCGAAATATCGACCGGCGAAACAGCACTCAACGTATAATCCAGATCGAAGCCTCCGTCGAACGGATTGGGATAAGCCGAAGCCTCCACCCGATCTGCTCCGATCGTTTCCACACTTTCGGGTACAGAGATCAGTTCGCCCGAAAAAGCGACATCTTTCACAAATATATATTTGGAATAGAGCGTACCCGTCGCATTGAAGAAGTAAGGATATATTCTGAAATAGAAACGTTCATCGGCATGAAGAGTCACCGGCGATTCCAACACATATTGAAGTGTCTCCAATCCTTCGCTCTTATCCTCCCGTTTCAGATTCTGATCGACTTTCAGCGGTATCTGAACCGCTTCGCCGTATTCAGCCCCGTAAGAGTAATAGAATTTGGCACGCATCGTCGCCGCCCCCGAACTGCAAATACGGAAATTCAAAGATTTGACTTTAAACTTTTTATCCGTAGCCGGCTTTACCGAATATTCGAGATAGACATTATCTGCCGGTTCGGCGATCCAGTTTGCAGTATCTGCCATACAGATACCGACCAACTGTTCCGAAGCCATTGTTTTCCGGGAGTTGAACATCAGTCCGTTGATACTGAATACCGGTTCTTCCAATGCTCCGATCACCGTAGCCACAGAAGCATCCGCTACCAGATCGGGTGAAGACGACGACATAGTCATTCCCCACGTAACCGATGCCTGTTCCTTCACCTCGGTAGGCACATAGGTCGGGAATACCTCTTCCACGGTCGTTTCCGCATCTGCCAGTCCGCCACGAACGATGTCATCGACCAAACTGTGCAGATATACCTCCAATGCCGTATATCCGCTACCGTCGTGCCATGTTTTGGCACCGTCGGTCGCATCGTCGGGGTTCAGTCCGTTTGCCCGTTCCCAATCGTCGGGAATACCGTCACCGTCCGAATCCAGCGGGGCAATGCCGCTTTTCAGTTCCGGCCATCCGCCGACATCGTTCGGGTTGTCTATGATACCTTTACCTGCCAATACGGAACCGGTGTATGTATATGTACCTTCGCGTGCTTCGCGGACTACCCGCAAATCGACTGCATCGCGGGCATAAGAAGCGCCGGCATACAGCAGCACCTTTTCGAAGGCGGTCTGCGCATCGTGCGTAGTGACAGGCGCCACTTCGTAAGGAATCTCCGATTTGATGCCTTCCGCCGGCAAAGCGGCATTACGGACATCGGGATGAATACCTACCCAGTTGTCGGCATTCACCGCATCCAACTGATCTTTATGTTTCGATACGTTCGAATACGGAGCCGTACCATCCATATAGTTTCCGGCAACGTAGAATGTTCCCCACGTTCCTTTGGGCTGCGCATTCGTCCCGTCGTCGGCATTCGGAGAGAAAATCCGGTGGACAATGCTCTCTTTGGTCGCTGCTCCCGGCTTGTAATAATTGTTCACGATATTGTAACGTCCGCCTTCGGCAGCATAACCGCTGTTCGTATTTCCCCAGTTATAAATCACATTGTTCCGCATATCGACCAGTTCCAGTTCGGGTTTCCCGCTGAAACGGCTGCCGCATAAGCGGGGGTTACGGCTGTCGTGATTCGCCAGCATATTGTGGTGGAAAGATGCGCCTTTGCCGCCCCAGATACCGCCGTATCCGTGATAGCCTTTGGGATGAACCGATGCGCGGAGACTTTCCGCCAGCAAACACCACTGCATCGTAAAATCGGTATTGTCATAAAACGACCCGCATTCGTCGGTACACCAGCTCATGCTGCAATGGTCGATAATGATGTTCTTGCGGTTCCGACCCTCCATCGCGTCACTGTCCAACTGTCCGCCGACAGCCCCGTCGATACCTAAACGACAACGGATGAAACGAATGATCACATTGTCAGCACGAACGAACAAACGGTAATTTTTCAAAGTGATCCCATCGCCCGGTGCCGTTTGTCCGGCAATCGTAATATCGCCTTGTGTAATTTCCAGATCGGATTTCAGTTCAATGGTTCCGGATACGTCGAAAACAATCGTACGCACTCCGCCCCGCGTCACAGCGGCACGCAGCGTACCCTCTTTTTTAGAGTCGTCCAACGATGTTACATGATAAACCGTTCCACCGCGACCTCCGGTGGTCGTATAACGGGCGAAACCTTCGGCTCCCGGAAATGCGGGAACGTCTGCCGCAAAGGAGGAAAGAAAACCAAACAGTGCGCCCAGCACCCATATCCATTGTCTTTTCATGATACCATTATTTAGTGTCGCAAAAATAGGTCGAATCCGAAACCGGAGTGTAGAGATTTTAATTTATCCATGTAGAGATTTTAATTTTTATCCGACCAATTATTTCCATACGAACGATAAAGGGCTGTGATCCAGCGACCACAGCCCTTCATATCTATTCAGTTTTTCAGATTACAATTCGATCGGTTTGTATTTCGGAACCAAAGCTTTCATGACAATCCATCCGATCAGATAAGCTACCGCACATACACAGAAGATAACGAAATATCCGGCGGGTTTTCCTTCGAATCCCATAAATTCCATTGCCGGATGAACGAACTGTGCACCTTGTTCCAACAGCTCTTTCGTCATTTCCACTTCTTTGCCGTCTACCATAGTCGTACCGGAAGCATAGGTGAAAAGCATACCCGAACATTTGTTGATGATGAACGAACCGATACCGCCAGCCATACCGCCGATACCCGTGATCGTAGCGATCGCCGTTTTGGGGAACATATCGCCTACGGTAGAGAATATGTTCGCACTCCACGACTGATGAGCCGCACCGGCAATACCGATAATAATAACGGGGAACCAGTAAGAGTATGCACCGAGCGGTTGTGCCAGCAGGGCAAGCAACGGGAAGAATGCGAAAATCAACATCGCACGCATACGGGCTGCATAGGGATCCCAACCGGTTTTGTTGATAATGATCGTAGGCAACTTACCGCCATAAATAGAGAGCATCGTAATGGCATACAGGGTAAAGATCAACGCCATACCCAAACCCGACGAGGGTTTGATACCGAATTGGGCATTGATATACGAAGGTGTCCAGAAGAGGAAGAACCACCATACACCGTCGGTCATGAATTTACCGAAAGCGAAAGCCCAAGTCTGTTTGAATCCGAGGCACTGCCAGAACGACAATTTTTTCTCCTCTTTTTCAACTACTTTCACCTCTTTTTCTTCGTGGTCCTGATTGATGTATTCCAACTCAGCTTCGTTCACGAACTTGCTCTTTTCGGGAGCCGTATACATGAATACCCAGAAGCCCATCCAGATAAAGCCGAGCGCACCGATTACGATAAATGCCATTTCCCATCCGAAGTGTTTGGCAATCACCGGAATGGTAAGAGGTGCAACCAAAGCGCCCACCGTAGCTCCGGCATTGAAGATACTGGTTGCAAACGCCCGGTCTTTCTTCGGGAAATATTCTGCGGTAACTTTAATGGCTGCGGGGAAGTTTCCGGCTTCACCCAATGCCAATACGCATCGTGCCGCCAAAAACGCATACATACTTACAGTAGCTATCACCACAACGGTATCGCCCGTTGCTTTTGCCAACTCAGCAGCAGAAGACAATCCTACCCAATGTTCGGTAATGACTCCGCAAAGGGCATGAAGACATGCACCTGCCGACCATACGCCGATAGCCCAGAGGTAACCTTTTTTCGTTCCCATCCAGTCGATGAATCGACCGGCAAACAACATACTGAGGGCATAAACGATAGAGAATATTGCCGTAATCGTACCGTAGTGGTCGTCGGTCCAATGAAATTCGGGTTTGATGAATTCATCCCAAGTGAGCGAAAGCACTTGCCGGTCGAGATAATTGACCGTAGTAGCGAAGAACAGCATGGCACAAATCGTCCATCTGTAATTCGTCATCTTTTGAGAAACATTTTTCAAGTTCGTCATGATATATGATTTAAAAATAAAAGTTACTTTTGAACGTTATTCCCAAACGGAATCGCACTTTACAGCAGCCTATACATTTCCATTCCTGCCCGTATCTTTTTCGGGCGATAAAATCCGAAACAAAAATAGTACCCGGTAACTGTTTTTTATTTCAAATATTGTTTCGTGATGTAGACTATTTGTGATTTCAATGCAATTCGATTTCGAAACGGGCACACAAGTTCTACAAAAATTTCGCCCCATTTGGAACGAAAAATACACAACGGGGTCAAAGATAATTTTTATTTTTGAAACGTAAAAACAATTAGACAATCTAAAATATCATGAAAATGAAATTATTCAAATCCGCCGGTATCGGTTTGTCGCTTATGCTTTTAGGATCATTCGCATCCTGCCAATGCAAAGACGATAGTAAGTCTTTGGCTATTAAAATAGTAGATTCGGAAATGCAACGCTACCCCGAATCGTGGCAACTGGATTTCCAGACCAAATTGAAATGGGATTATTGCCTCGGACTCGAACTGCAATCGTTCCTCGACGTGTACGACAAATATGGCGATGAAAAGATATTCGACTATGCCCTCGCCTTTGCCGATACGATGGTGAACGAAGACGGTTCGATCAAAACCTACAAGTTGAAAGATTACAACCTCGACCGTGTCAATTCGGGAAAATTCCTGTTCCGTATCTATGACAAGACACAGAATCCGAAATATAAAAAAGCGCTCGACCTGCTGCGCAGCCAACTCGACACGCAACCGAGAAATGACGACGGCGGTTTCTGGCACAAAAAAATATATCCCAACCAAATGTGGCTGGACGGCTTGTATATGGGCACGCCTTTCTATGCCGAATATACCCACCGCTATGTGACCGATCCCGAAGCGCAGGCTGCCGCCTACGACGATATTCTGAATCAGATACTCCTCGTTGCCAAACATACTTACGATCCGGCGAACGGGTTGTACCGCCATGCCTGCGACATCAGCCGCCAGATGTTCTGGGCTGACCCTGTGACCGGACAATCGAAACACTGCTGGGGCCGTGCACTCGGCTGGTATGCCATGGCTATCGTCGATGACCTCGAATTCATTCCCGCCGAACAACCGCGGCGCGACGAAGCTGTCGCTATCTTCAACAATATCGCCGAACAACTGAAAAAATATCAGGATGCCGAAACCGGACTTTGGTATCAGGTGATAGACCGTAGCGGCGACGAAGGAAACTATGTGGAATCGTCCTGCTCTGCCATGTTCATCTATTCGTTGCTGAAAGGTGTCCGCTTGGGACTTATCGACCCGTCGTATCTGGAAGTGGCACAAAAGGGTTATCAAGGTTATCTGAAACACTTCATCGAAAAAGGGGAAGACGGTTTGCTGAACATTACGCAAGCCTGTGCCGTAGCCGGACTTGGTGGAAAGGAAAACCGCTCGGGCGACTATGAATATTATATCAACGAGAAGATCCGTGCCAACGATCCGAAAGCCGTAGGTCCGTTTATCATGGCTATTCTCGAAATGGAGAAAGTGGAAGAAAACCGCTAAACGATATGATCTAAAATTCTGGAAAAGATGAAACTGAAATCATTTTTATTCACGCTGTGCCTGCTCCTGTCGGCTGCCGGATTTGCAGAACCGGTACAAGAAGGCGTATTGGCATTTCCCGGAGCCGAAGGGTTCGGACGTTTCACCAGCGGCGGACGGGGAGGAAAAGTAGTCAAGGTGACCAACCTCGAAGACTTCGATAAGGGCGAACCCAGCATTCCGGGATCGCTGCGTAGCGCGATTCTGAAAAAAGGTCCGAAAATCATTGTATTCGACGTAGCCGGGACAATCTATCTGAAACGCCCGCTCGCCATTTCGAGAGACAGTATCACCATCGCCGGGCAAACGGCTCCGGAACCGGGCATCACGCTTGCCGGACATTCGGTACGCATTACCGCCAACAACGTGATTCTCCGCTATATCCGCTGCCGGTTGGGCGATATAAATAAAGAGGAGAACGATGCGCTATACGGTATCCGCAAACAGAATATCATCGTCGATCACTGTTCCGTGAGCTGGTGTACCGACGAGTGCGCTTCGTTTTACAGCAACCAGAATTTCACGATGCAATGGTGTCTGATTTCGGAAAGCCTGCGCGAGAGCGTGCACGTAAAAGGGGCACACGGATACGGTGGCATCTGGGGCGGACAAGGTGCGACATTCCACCACAACCTGCTGGCTCATCACGACAGCCGCAATCCCCGTTTCTGCGGTAGCCGTTACAGCGGACGTCCCGATCTGGAACTGGTAGATTTCCGCAACAATGTCATTTACAACTGGGGAAGCAACAGTGCATACGCAGCCGAAGGCGGTAACTACAATATCGTAAACAATTATTACAAACCGGGACCTGCCACCAAGAAATCGACCGTAGGCCGAATCATCGCCCCGAACGCCGACGACGGGAAACAAAAACAGAACGAAGGCGTGTGGGGTAAGTTCTACGTGACCGGCAACTTTATCGACGGATCGGTGAAAACCGACAATGTAAGCAACTCGAAATCGCAACAGCGCATCGCGGATGCCAACCGCAACAACTGGCTCGACGGTGTGCAACCGAACGAAAAGAAAATCAGTCTGCCCATCGAAGGTATCGGCCATATCCGCAGCACGGTAGAATTCGAAGTAGCACCCATATCGATGGAAGCCCCGAAAGACGCATTCGAATCGGTATTGCAATATTGCGGAGCCTCCAACTACCGCGATTCGATCGACACTCGCGTGATCGACGAAACCCGCAACGGAACAGCCCAATACGGTCCGTTAGGCAACGGCATCATCAATTCGCAAGAGGAAGTGGGCGGTTACCTGCAATTCCGGCAAGTAGGTACGACGCCGACCGACAGCGATAAAGACGGTATACCCGACGAATGGGAAATCGCAAACGGATTGAATCCGAACCAAGCAGACGACAATTTATATACCTTGTCGAAAGAATATACGAATATTGAAATGTATATCAACTCGCTGGTAACCGTACCTACCGTCAAAGCCGACGTTCAAAAGAAAGGGAAAAACAAAAAGGAGAAAAAATCCAAAAAGAAATAATATCCTTTCACGTGGGAGACGATTCTAACTTCCCCTACGAAAGGAACGGAAATCACAATCCCCGAAAAAACAAAAGCCCGGAGCAATACCGGGCTTTTGTTTTTTCGGGATTTTATTTTTATCGCATTCACCGGCAGCGTAAGGCAAATCAAGCCTCTTGTGCCTGCACGCTCCGTTATTTGCGTTTCGTCTTCATTTCCTTATATTCCGTCGGCGTCATATTGTAACGCTGTTTAAAGCATTTACTGAAATAACGAGGATCGTTGATACCGACCATATAGGCTATCTGCGTCATATTGTATTCGCCCGACTCGATATACGAAGCCGCACGTTTGATCCGCATCTCCTTGATAAACTCGATCGGAGCCAAGCCTGTAAGGACTTTCAGTTTCTTGAAAAAGACGGAACGGCTCACCGCCATTTCACGCACAAAATCATCGACCACCAGATCGCCGTTATCCATATTCTTCTCCATGAGTTCGAGCAACCGGTCCATAAATTTACGGTCGTTGGGCGAAATATCGGGAGTCTCGGTCATCTCCTCTTCCGGCTCGTCTGCCAGAAGATGTTCGCAATAAATCGAACGAAGTTTATCGCGCTGCGACAACAGATTTTCGACACGTGCTTCGAGATATGCCGCACTGAACGGTTTCGTGATATAGTCGTCTACACCCAGTTCCAAACCTTCGAGTTTGTTTTCGATCGTAGCTTTCGCCGTCAGCAAGATCAACGGGATATGGCTGGTCGCCATATTCGCACGCAGCTGTTTCGCCATTTCTATGCCGTCGGTTCCGGGCATCATCACATCGCTGATAATCAGGTCGGGAATATATTTCTGAGCCTGTGCGAATCCCTCCGCTCCGTCGGCGGCCTCGACGACATTGAAATTCTGGGCGAAAAGTTTTCGCAAGAAGAAACGCAACTCCTTGTTATCCTCGACAACCAGAATGGTACGCTTGCCGCTTTCGTTCAATATTCCGTCCTCTTCACCGTTATCTTCGATCAGTTCTTCATCGACAGCATCTTCGAGTATGAAATTGGTATCTTCGCCATAGTGTTCACGGCCTTTCAGGAACGATACCCAAAAACTACTGCCCCGACCCAGTTTGCTATCGACCTCGATCGTACCGTGGTGCATATCCACCAACTCTTTTACCAACGACAGACCGATGCCGGAAGTAGGCTGATTGAAAATATTCTTGTCGATCATGTTTTCGAACCGCACGAACAATACGCTGCGCTTGCTTTCGGCAATACCGATACCTTCGTCGCAAACCCCGATCACAACCCGATCGCCCCGGTCCTCCACCACGACGGTAATATTCTTCCCTTGCGGCGTATATTTAAACGCATTCGACAAAAGATTGAAAATAATCGTGTCGAGTTTATCCTTATCGAGCCACAACCGGCAGGAGGTCAGGTCGGTCTGCAACGTGTAATGCATCTGATGCTCCTCCGCCAAAGAACTGAAATTCGACATGGTCTGACGGATAAACGGTATTACATCGACCCGCTGCACATTCAATTTCATCTTCTTGTTCTGTATCTTCCGGAAATCCAGAATCTGATTGACCAGACGAAGCATCCTGTCGGTATTCTTCTCGACCAACAGCAACTGTTCGCGATTGTCCTCGCTCAACGTCTTGTCCATCAACATATGTTCCACCGGTCCGGAAATCAAGGTAAGCGGTGTGCGCAGTTCGTGCGAAATATTCGTAAAGAAACGCAACTTGATATCGGATACCTGCTGCTCGATCACCACTTCGTTCTTCAAACGGTATATCGTAAACAGGATGTAAGCGACAGCCCCGACCAAAAGCAGGAAAAACAGGACATACAACAGGTATGCCAACGGCGTTTCCCAAAATGTCGGAAGCATTTTTACGGAAAGTGTCCGCTCGTTGTCCACCCACACGCCGTCGCTGTTGGTCGATTTCACCCGGAACGTATATTCTCCCTTCGGCAAGTTGGTGTAAATCGCCGCCTGCTGCTTATCGACATACTGCCACGTGGCATCGAAGCCGTCCATCATATAGGCATATTGTATGTTTTGCGGATTCCGCAGATCGAGCGAAGCATACTGGATCGTCACCCAACGTTCGTTGCTCGGTATCACCAACCGGGATATATCATCCAACGATTTCTGCAACAAAGAGTTTTCCCCGATCGGGACTACCTCGTTCGAAAGGAGCAGGCGGGTAAACAGAATCGGCGGGCAGTAATCGCTTTTCACAATGGAGTCGGGAGTGAAATAGAGTATTCCGCCATCGCCGCCCCAAAACTGCCGACCGGAGGCTGCCGTACAGCTTGCACTTTCGTTGAAATAGAACGGGAATGCGAAACTACGGTCGTCATAATTCACGAACTTTTCTTTCTCCCGGATAAACTCGCTCAATCCGTTTTCCGTACTTACCCAAATGTTATGCTGCGCATCTTCCTGTATCGACAACACGACATCCGACGGAAGACCTTCATTCACCGTATATACTTCGAATGAGGCATTGCCGGCTTCGTCTATTCCGTTCAACCGGTTCAATCCGCCGCCGAACGTACCCAAATACAATTCTCCGTTTTTAGAATAGTATATACAATGTACATCGTTGTTGCTCAGACTATTTATATCTTTCGGCTTGCGCAGGAAACGGTGGAATTCGATCTGCTCGGGCGTGGAGAAATTTTCGTCGAACATCAAGGCTCCCGCGGTCGTTCCTACCCAAATTTTGCCGTTGCCGTCGGGCGACACCACGCGTGAACGGTGGCAATCTTCTATCGGATAGTTTTTCAGATGATTCCGGTGACTGATAAAAATATACTTGCCGGCTTTATCCCGTTCCATATAATTCAATCCGCCCCCGAAAGTCGCAATCCACAGACGGTCGTGCGAATCGAAATAGAGGTCATACAGATTGTCGTCGCTCAGACTGTACATATCGTCTTTCTTGTAACGGAAACGCTGCACCTGATACGAGAGACGGTTTCTTTTTTCCAACCGCAACAGTCCGTCGCCTTTGGTAGCAATCCAGATCACTCCCGATTTATCCTGCTCGACGCAATAGGCAACCCCCCGCATTTTCTGTCCGCTGCGGGCAATCGTTCCCGATTCGGTAAGATAGCCCAGATAATTCAACTGTTCGTCATAAACGCGCAAGTCGCCGTTTTTCATCCCGACCCAAAGATTTTTGTCGGCATCTTCGAACAACGCCCGCACATCGTCCTGCAAGGATTTGTATTCCAACTGATTCGGCGACAGCAAATGGAAGTGGCTGTTGAGAAACGTCACCTTCTCGATTCCGTCGGAATGCGTACACATCCACAAATTGCCTTGCCGGTCGGAATACATCGAATGCAGTTTATTGGAAAAACGTTGATTGACCGAACGGGCTTCGTTGTAGAACGGGCATAACCGGTCGGCATCCCGATTGTAGTACGACAACCCGCCGCCCATAGGATGCACCCACAGATAGCCGTTTATATCTTCCTGTATCATAAACCCGGGATTAGACCGGGCGGCATTCCCCTGTTCCACGGGAACACTCTCCCGTTTGATCCGTTTCGTAGCCGGCACGAAATGAGTAACGGTAGTCGCTTCGTTCTGATTGATCCAGATCTCCCCCCGGCTATCGACAAAAACATCTTTCACGACATTGGATTTCAGCTCCGGACGCAAGGAAATCCGAAAAGCCTCCGAACGGCGCGTTCCGGGATTGTAAAGGAAAAATCCGTCGTCGGCTGTCGCTACGAACATGCTCTCCGGCGAAAGGATACTGATATCGCAGATCAACGAAGAAGTCGGCAATTCGTGCAACTCGAACGTGGCATCCGACTTATTGTAACGCCACACCCGACCATTGTCCGATGCGAACCAAAGGGCATCGTCCTGCTCTTCCACATCGTAAAAAGCCTGCAACGATTTGGCTGATTCTATCTTCTTCTCTACGAAATAAATTTTGGGCTGCGTCTCGCCCGGAACCAGAAGCCCCAGACCATTGTTCGACAGCATCCACTCGTTCCGGTCGCGGTCCTCGTATATCTTGAATATGCGCGAAGTGGAAATGGAACGCGACATGGAAGGATATGCCTGTACGGTAAACTGCAACGTATTCGGATCGGTAAGCACACGCATCGCGCCATCGCGCTCGGTCAGCAGCCACACGCTTCCGCTCGGCAATGTAACGATGTCGATAACATTTACCGACGGATGATCCTGCACGACCACCGGCGTAAATACCTCCGTAGCCGGATCGAACCGGTATGCCCGATTGTCGTAAGCCCGCATCCAGATAAAACCGTAAGCATCTTCTTCTATTTCATCCGCCCGGCTATTGTTCAAGGTATAATTGTCGCCGGGACGGGTTTTATAAGTCGTGAACCCCGTGCCGTCGAATTTGTTGATACCGTCCCATGTGGCAAACCACATACGGCCTTTCCGGTCTTGCAGCATGCTCATCACGGTCTTCTGTGAAAGGCCGTTCTCGGTAGAGTAATGGGTAATCGTACACTGTTCTTGCGCTTTCAGGGTATTAAAAAATAGAATCGCAATTAAACAATATATGTAATGTTTCATGTTATTATGGGTATTTCCGATCCCCAAAAATAAAGAAAATCCGATATATATGAAAAAAAAGTCCACAAATACCTCCATTTTTTACACCTGAATTATTGCTATTCGGGCATTATGAAGCAGAAGGAATAACCGCATATTACACAGACCGCACCATTCCACTTATGCAACCGACCTTCCAAAGTACCACACCGTGCACAGATATATCACCCATCAGAATCACAATCAAGACAATATCCGTCTACGAATTGTCCGACCCGCAATAGCCGCAAATGAAATTAAGAAGTTGAAAAACGAGACGGCATCTCATCGAATTTCGTCTGTTTGATCAAACCCGATATTGTCTTGTCGGAATATAAAAATTCCATACGCAAATTCGGGAAATACGATTATATAAATCCATAACGTCCGGTTTACTTCGTTTGAAATGAAAGGGAAAGGGAAACATATTTTGAAAAGAGTCTATGGCAGAAGCGTTTCCCTTCCCTTACAGAAAGAATATTTATCTATATGAAAATCTGTTTCCCGGTTTAAACATCCAGCGTTTCTCTGAGTTGAGCCAGTTTCTGCCACTGGTATTTGTAAGTCAGTCCGCGTAACGCATAACTCGACAACTTGAAACCGGTCTTAGGACTGACCGACAGATTGCCGGACGGTACATATTTTGCTGCTTTACTAAGCATATTTCGAATATCGACAGGATTTTCGAAGAACGGACTGTGCGCATCAGCCAAGCCGAGCACCACCTTTTTCCCTTCGGGAATATGCCGAAGCACTTCAAGCTGGCTGTCGTTACCGGTATCGAAAGGCAGATAAAACTTATCTACATTGACCTGCGACAGAATTTTCGGCATAACATTGTCCGGATATTGCAGGGAATCCCATTCCGGCACAATCGTATCTCCACCCGAAAGATAGAGTGACAACTCCATATCGGAGGGCATACCGGCAACAGAATTGTTGAAAAGTTCGATTATGTGTCCATGTAATGCAAGCAGATCAACCCCTCCTTGCAACAAGCGTTTAGTATAATTGCTTTGGCACAGAAACCCACAGGCTGTATCGTCGAGTTGGATACTCCGGCATCCCAGTTCATAAAAGTGCCGGATGGTTCGGTTATATGCTTCCGCTATGTCGTAAAGCAAACGATACTCTTCCGGATAAACCGACTCAGGATGCCCGTCTGTCATAGCAAGTATCTCCAAATAGAGATTTGCCGGAGAGGGCAGTGTCTGACGACACAAGGCCAAACCGTCCGCACACTTGTGCAGAAATGAAAAATCGTCGAAAAACGGATGTGTAGGAGAATAAGATATGCGTCCTATAAACCGTATCAAATCGGTAAACGGATCGAACGATTGGTAAATACGTCCGCTCTCTACCCTTTCACACCGGATGCCGTCAAGCCCGAACCAAAAGTCCTTGTCCCACTGTTCCCGGCGAAATTCCCCGGATGTGATTTCTTCAAGTCCGGCTTCGATCTGATCCCTCACAAGTTGCTCTATCGCATCATTCTCTATCATAGAGAAATGCTGACGATCAATTACGCCCATAGCATATTCATTCCGGGCGGACACAAGTTTTTCGGGGAGAAGGAAACTCCCCACGATATCAACCCTGTCTCTTATACACATCTGACGCTGCCGACGATAA
>ENA-OYYC01000177-OYYC01000177.1-human-gut-metagenome-genome-assembly--contig:-NODE-177-length-45848-cov-6.606534_pt1 | contig 45848 bp, 40 predicted proteins | sample MGYA00243242_ERZ653433 | MGnify/ENA primary metagenome ERZ653433 (study PRJEB26926, sample SAMN06165127) | human gut metagenome | biome: ENVO:00009003; feature: ENVO:2100002; material: ENVO:00002003... | reverse complement strand
TGTATAAGAGACAGTTGCTGGAACGAAAAAATTAATTTTATGAAAAAGAACAAATAAAAGCCTTTATTCCATAAAATAATTTTATATTTGTATTCCAAACAAAGAGGAGACCTCGCGAAACAAGCCGGTGCTATCGGGCTCGGTTCCGGTCTATAAGTTCTTTGCAAAAATAACAATCTAACCCAAACTTGAATTATGAAGGAAGCTATTGATTGGTCAAGTCTGTCTTTCGGATATATGCCGACAGACTACAACGTACGCTGCACCTACAAGGACGGCAAATGGGGTGATCTTATCGTCACCGATTCCACAAGTATCGACATCCACATGGCGGCAACCTGCCTCCACTACGGACAAGAAGCATTCGAAGGTCTGAAAGCCTTCCGGGGAAAAGACGGCAAGATCAGAGTATTCCGTCTGGAAGAAAATGCAGCCCGTCTGCAAAGTTCTTGCCGAGGCATCATGATGCCGGAATTGCCGACCGAAATATTCCGCGAAGCCGTTATCAAAGTCATCAAAGCAAACGAACGTTTCGTGCCGCCCTACGAAAGCGGAGCATCGCTCTATCTGCGCCCCTTGCTGATCGGTACGTCGGCACAAGTAGGTGTCAAACCCGCCCGGGAATACCTGTTCATGATTTTCGTCACACCGGTAGGCCCGTACTTCAAGGCCGGATTCAAACCAACCCCGATGGTTATCCTTCGCCAATACGACCGTGCCGCTCCGCTCGGAACAGGTCTCTATAAAGTAGGCGGAAACTACGCAGCCAGCCTCGTTGCCGGAGAAAAAGCCCACGACATGGGATACTCCGCCGTGCTTTACCTCGACGCAAAAGAAAAGAAATATATCGACGAATGCGGTCCGGCAAACTTCTTCGGAATACGCGGCAACAGCTACATTACGCCGAAGTCGTCCTCTATCCTGCCTTCAATCACCAACAAGAGCCTGATGCAACTGGCAAAAGACTTGGGCATGACCGTCGAACAACGTCAAGTCCCGGAGGAAGAACTCGCTACATTCGATGAAGCCGGAGCTTGCGGTACGGCAGCCGTTATCAGCCCGATCGCCCGTATCGACGATCTGGATGCCGACAAGAGCTATGTATTCTCCGAAAACGGAGAAGCCGGTCCGGTCTGCACGAAACTCTATCACAAACTGCGTGCTATCCAATATGGCGACGAACCCGATACGCACAATTGGGTGACTATCGTAGAATAATCCCGACCTAATAAAAACAAAAAGGGGGTGCACCGAAAGATGCACCCCCTTTTCGATGCGTTAATCCCTCCTTCCGGAACGGCTCTTCGCATCGGGGACAACGCACATCACCATTTCGCGGTATATTCCACCACATTGCCATCGCCCATCGTACAGGCTTGCAACGAACCGGCATGCGCCTGCACACACAAATAGCGCATCACTTCGTCCGATGTGTTACGCAGATTGCGCACGCCAGCCGGAGATACACGCACTACACTGCCCGACGCTATCGGGAACAAATCGTCATCGACCTGAAAATCGCCGCTGCCGCTCAGCACGACATACAGTTCCTCATTCTGTTTATGGCTGTGAAAGAACGGCACCGCCTCACCGGGAGAGAGCGTTCCCACCGACACTTCCATTGCAGTGAGCGACAGTACGTCTTTCAAAAATGCCTTGCCTACGAATTCACTCAGGTTCCCTACGGTAGCAGCCGCATAATTCGCACCGCATACCTCTTTTTTAATTTCACTCATAAAATTCTTATTTACAGGTTTATTTCAATACTGGTGCAAAGATATTCCGCCGGCATCTCCCCCGCAAGAAGGCACTCCAATCACCGATAGTTACCGGCAGGTTACCATTGCTGACCCTAAAACCGTTACAAAAACAATTTTAACAAGTTTTAAAACCGCCGTTTCCGGCACTTGCAAAAGCCGAAGATATTACTTACTTTTGTAGCCTAACCATAAAAACGGAGTGTTTATGAACCGGAACCCTCTACGAAGTGCCGTATACCCCAGTTGCCCGATCCGCAATATCCTTGCCCGCATCTGCGACAAATGGTCTCTGCTATTGATATATACTTTGAAAGAGAGGGAATGTATGCGGTTCAACGCCTTGCAGCGCGAAATACCCGACATCTCGCAAAAGATGCTGACCGTCACCCTTCGGACACTCGAAGAGGACGGATTGATCGACCGGAAAATATATGCCGAAGTGCCGCCGCGGGTGGAATATTCGCTAACTGCACGCGGCAGATCGTTACTGCCGGTAATCAACGAACTGATCGGCTGGGCAATAGACAATATGAATCCCATATTGACCGACCGGGAATTAAAACAGAAATAATCATGGACGCCAAAAAACTATTCGAAAAATATTATCAGCCGGGCACCCCCATCCACGACTTGGTATGGCAACACTCTTCGTTAGTAGCCCGGAAAGCGATGCAGATCGCCGACGAATGTCCCGACCTGCATATCGACCGGGATTTCGTCTACGAAGCCGCCTTATTGCACGACATCGGCGTATTTCTCACCGATGCCCCGTCGATATGCTGCACCGGCAGCGAGCCTTATATCCGCCACGGCATTTTAGGTGCGGAACTGCTACGCAACGAAGGCTATCCGCTACATGCAAGGGTATGCGAACGGCATACCGGATCGGGGATCACCCGCGAAGAGATTATAGCACAAGGGTTACCGCTCCCGCCCCAAGACCTGCTGCCCGAAAGTCTCGAAGAAAAATTAGTCTGCTACGCCGACAAGTTTTTCTCCAAATCGCATCCCGACCGGGAAAAGAAAATAGAGAAAATCAAAAAAGGATTGGCTGCTTACGGCGACGACTCGATCAAACGGTTCGAAGAGTTAGAACAGCTCTTTCTGCCTAAAAGATTTTAAAATAAGGGCTAACTGCTCAAAAGTAGACTAATTTTATGTACTTTTGTGCGATATGTACCTATTGGGTGGACGGATGTCGAAAAATAACAAACTATATATCATCCTTTTCGTAATCTTATATACTTTGTTTCGGGCGCAATTTGCGCTCGGCGATGCGGTCGCACCTACCCCCGATACACCCCGTAACCCGATCGACACCACCGGCTTAGCCCAACAGCCGCAAGACACTGCCTCCCTCCGGAACGACAAAGGGAAACGGGCATCCAAAAAGTCGGGTCTGAATGCCATCGTCGATTACACAGCATCCGACTCGATCGTCTTTTCCAACGGCAACATGGCGAACATGTATGGCAAAGGTGTCGTCAAATACGAAGACATCGAGTTGAATGCGGAAATTATCCGGATGAATATGGACAGCAGCACGGTATATGCCGTAGGGCGTGTCGATAGTCTGGGTGAAGTGATCGGAAATCCGGTATTCAAAGACAAAAGCGGCGAATACGAATCGAAAACGATGAACTACAACTTCAAAACGGAAAAAGGGTTCATCACCGAAATCGTCACCCAACAGGGCGAAGGATACCTCACCGGCGGACAGACCAAGAAAATGGAGTCGGGAGAGTTCTATATGCGCGACGGAAAATATACCACGTGCGACAACCACGAACATCCGCACTTCTATCTGCAACTGACCAAAGCCAAAGTACGGCCGAAGAAAGACATCGTCACCGGTCCGGCATATATGGTGTTGGCAGACGTGCCGCTACCGCTGGCAATCCCGTTCGGATTCTTCCCCTTCACCAGCAAATACTCGTCGGGTATCATCATGCCTACTTTCGGCGACGACTATACCCGCGGATTCTACCTGCGTAACGGAGGTTATTACTTCGCGATAAACGACTACATCGACCTGGCACTGACCGGCGAAATCTACACCAAAGGTTCGTGGGGCGTAAACGCCCGCTCGGCATACATCAAACGGTACAAGTTCTCGGGTAACTTCGACATCGGCTACCTCGTCTCCGTCTACGGCGACAAGGGACTGCCCGATTACTCGAAGATGCAGAACTTCAAAGTGGCGTGGACACACACTCAGGACTCGAAAGCAAGTCCGAACATGTCGTTCTCCGCCAGTGTAAACTTCGCTACGAGCGGATACAACCGAAACGATATAAACAGCTACTACAACTACAACAGCTTTACGGAGAACACCAAAAGTTCGACGATCAACTTCACATACCGTTTCCCGAACTCACCGTTCAGCATCTCGGCAACGACCAACATCACCCAACGGACACAAGACTCCACACTCAACGTATCATTGCCGAACCTGACCATCACCATGTCGCAGATCTACCCGTTCCGGCGGAAAGTGGTGGTAGGCAAGGAACGCTGGTACGAAAAGATACAATTGTCGTATAGCGGACGATTGCAAAACTCCATCCAGACCAAACAGGACAAATTCTTCAAATCCAGTTTGGTGAAAGACTGGCGGAACGCCATGTACCACAGTATTCCGATCTCCGCTTCGTTCACGGCATTCAAATACCTGAACATGAGTGTCGGGCTTACGTTCAACGACCGTATGTACACCAACAAGATCACGCAGGCTTGGGATCCGCAGGCTTCTGCCGTTGTGCGCGATACCACCTACGGATTCTACAACGTCTACGACTTCTCCGGATCGATGAGTGCCAGCACCAAACTGTACGGATTCTACACGCCGCTGAAATTCTTGGGCGGCAAAGTAGAAAAGATCCGTCACATCTTTACCCCGACCATCAGTTTGTCCGCCGCCCCCGATTTCAGCAATCCGTTCTGGGGATTCTATAAACGTTACGAACGTCCCGACATAAACGGTGACATCGAGGAGGTCATCTACTCGCCGTTCTCGCACGGTCTATACGGCACGGCACCGTCGGGCAAACAGGGTGTGGTCACATTCGGCATGTCGAACAATGTCGAAATGAAAGTGAAATCAGACCGCGACAGCACCGGTGTACGCAAAATATCGCTGATCGAAAACTTCTCGGCAAACATGGGCTACAACTTCGCCGCCGACTCCATGAATTGGAGTAACTTGAATACCTCGATCCTGATCAAACTGACCAAAGATTTCAACCTGAACCTGAGTATGACATGGGATACCTACACCTACCAGCTCAACTCCTACGGCAATCCGGTGCGGGTAAACATTCCGCGGTGGAAAGCAGGCAAAGGTCTGGGGCGGTTATCAAGTACAGGTACTTCATTCTCATATACGATCAACAACAATACATTCAAGAAAAAAGAGAAAAAACGGAACAAGCCCGAACCCGAAGCCGATGAAATGAATGTCGCACCGCCCTCCAACCCGTTGGACGACCGGTACGGCGAACAACGTAACCGGAAACGGGAAAGCGCCGACGACGAATACGACGATGACGGATATTTGAAATGGAAAGTACCGTGGAGCCTTTCGATAAACTACTCCATCAACTACGGGTACGGAACATTCAACAAAAAGAAAATGGAATACAACGGGAAGATCACACAGAATCTCAGCTTCTCCGGCAACATCAGTTTTGCAAAGAACTGGACTTTCACACTCTCGTCGAGTTTCAATTTCGACACGGGCAAAATCGCATACATGAACTGTTCGATCACCCGCGATATGCACTGTTGGACGATGAGCGCCAGCTTCATCCCGGTGGGACCCTACAAATCGTACAACTTCCACATCAGTGTGAAGTCGTCGCTACTCTCCGACCTGAAACTGGACAAATCGGGCAACTCGTACCGCAACGCGCTCGACTGGTACTAACCGCTCCGATTTTTACAACCGGATTGCATCGGAATATCCGTACATTTACGCGGTCGAACAGACACAGCAAATCTAATGATATATGGAAAACGAACTGTTGCTGGAAAAACTATCGCATCGGCAGATCAAACCTACCGCCGTACGGTTATTGGTGCTGAACGCCATGATCGGAATGGAACGGGCATTCTCCCTTTCCGATCTCGAAACGGAATTGGACACGGTCGATAAATCCACGATTTTCCGTACGATCAATCTCTTTCTGTCGCATCATCTGATCCACGCCATCGACGACGGATCGGGATCGCTGAAATACGCCGTTTGCAGCGACCGGTGCATGTGTTCGATCGACGACCTGCACCCGCATTTCTATTGCGAAATATGCCACCGCACGTTCTGTCTGGAAAAGATGCACATACCGGTCGTGACCCTTCCCGAAAACTTTTCGCTGCACAGCATCAACTACGTACTGAAAGGAATATGCGGAGCCTGCCAAAACAAAATAAACAACTAATACAAAACCACTTACAGACGCGCTCCGCTCAAAATTCCTTTTAACTTCTAAAAAATATACTTTCCCTTTTTTCTCTGCGAATTGCTTTGTAACTTTATCGCCGGAAACCAAAATCACATCCGTATGCATCCATTTATTCACTTACACGTTCACACCCAATATTCTATCCTCGACGGGCAGGCATCCATTCCGGCTTTGGTGGAAAAAGCCATGCACAACGGCATGAAAGGCATGGCGATCACCGACCACGGAAATATGTTCGGCATCAAGGAATATTTCAATCTGGTCAATAAGAAAAACGGCGGAGTAAAAGGTGAAATAAAGGATCTGAAAAAGAGACTGTCGAAAATAGAATCGGGCGAAGAGGCGGTGGAAAACCGGGAAGAGGAAATCGCCCGGTGCAAACAAGCCATAGCCGATGCCGAAGCCAAACTGTTCAAACCCATATTCGGCTGCGAAATGTATGTAGCCCGTAACGGAATGAACAGCAAACGCGCCGGTATAAAAGAAGACCAGAGCGGATACCACCTCGTTGTATTGGCAAAAAACCTGAAAGGCTATCACAACCTGATCAAATTGGTTTCCAAAGCATGGACGGAGGGCTATTATTACCGTCCGCGTACCGACAAAGCCGAGTTGGAAAAATACCACGAAGGATTGATCGTCTGCTCGGCTTGCCTCGGCGGCGAGATCCCTCAAAAAATTATGAAAGGCGATCTGGCAGGAGCGGAAGAGGCTGTACTGTGGTTCAAAAACATCTTCGGCGACGACTACTATTTAGAGCTGCAACGGCATAAACCTACCGTCGAGCGTGCCAATAAAGAAACATATCCGCTCCAACAATCGACCAACGAGGTTCTGATCGAACTGGCACATAAGCACAATATCAAATTAGTCTGCACCAACGACGTGCATTTCGTGGACGAAGAACATGCCGAAGCACACGACCGCCTCATCTGCCTGAGTACAGGCAAGGATCTGGACGACCAAAATCGGATGCTCTATACGAAACAGGAGTGGATGAAAACGCAGGAGGAGATGAACGAAATATTCAATGACATCCCCGAAGCGCTCGAAAACACACTGGAAATTCTCGACAAGGTGGAGATGTACAGTATCGACCATGCACCCATCATGCCGACATTCGCCATTCCCGAAGAGTTCGGTACCGAAGCGCAATACCGTGAACGGCTCACCGAACAAGACCTGTTCGACGAATTTACCCGCGACGAAAACGGGAATGTGGTGCTCAGCGAGAAAGACGCACACGACAAAATAGAGAAGCTCGGCGGATACGACAAACTGTATCGTATCAAACTCGAAGCCGACTATCTGAAAGAACTTGCCCTCAAAGGTGCCGCAGAAAAATACGGCGACCCGTTGTCGGACGAAATACAGGAACGGATCAAGTTCGAACTGCACATTATGAAGACCATGGGTTTCCCCGGCTACTTCCTCATCGTGCAGGACTTTATCGCCGCCGCCCGCAACATGGGTGTATCGGTAGGTCCGGGGCGTGGATCGGCAGCCGGATCGGCTGTCGCATACTGCTTGGGAATCACTAAAATCGACCCGATTAAATACGACCTGCTGTTCGAGCGGTTCCTCAACCCCGACCGTATCTCTCTTCCCGATATAGATATCGACTTCGACGATGACGGTCGCGGCGAAGTACTGAACTGGGTAACCGAAAAATACGGGCACGAAAAAGTGGCGCACATCATTACATACGGTACGATGGCGACCAAACTGGCGATCAAAGACGTAGCCCGTGTGGAACAGTTGCCTCTGTCCGAGTCGGACCGGCTGACGAAACTGATTCCCGACCGCCTGCCCGAAGTAAACGGGAAAGCGCCGAAAATCAATCTGAAAAACTGTATCGCCGCCATCCCCGACCTAAAAGCCGCTTGCGAATCGGAAGACCCGAAGGTGGCGGAAACCATGCGGTTCGCCCAAATGCTCGAAGGCAACGTACGCAACACCGGTGTGCATGCCTGCGGTGTAATCATCGGACGTGACGACATCACCGACTGGGTGCCCGTAAGTACAGCGGAAGACAAAGTGACCGGCGAAAAAATGCTCGTGACCCAATACGAAGGCAGCGTGATCGAAGATACCGGTATGATCAAAATGGACTTCCTCGGACTGAAAACCCTTTCGATCATCAAAGAAGCGGTAGAGAATATCCGGCAAACCCGCCACTTCGTGCTGGATGTAGATAATATCCCTATCGACGACCCCAAGACCTACGAGTTGTACAGTGCCGGAAAAACGACCGGAACATTCCAGTTCGAGTCTGCCGGCATGCAGAAATACCTGAAAGAGTTGCAACCTTCGACGTTCGAAGACCTCATCGCCATGAACGCCTTGTATCGTCCGGGACCTATGGACTATATTCCGCAGTTCATCGCCCGTAAACACGGACGCGAACCGATCGAGTACGACATACCCATCATGGAAAAGTATCTGAAAGATACTTACGGAATCACCGTCTATCAAGAACAGGTGATGTTGCTGTCGCGCCTGCTTGCCGACTTTACGCGCGGTCAGTCCGACGGACTTCGTAAAGCGATGGGTAAGAAACTGAAAGACAAACTGGATGCACTGAAACCGCTATTCATCAAAGGCGGGGAAAAGAACGGACACGACCCGAAAACCCTCGAAAAGATATGGGCTGACTGGGAAAAATTCGCCTCGTATGCATTCAACAAAAGCCACGCCACCTGCTACTCGTGGGTAGCGTTCCAGACAGCCTACCTGAAAGCGAACTACCCGTCGGAATATATGGCTGCCGTACTGAGCCGAAACTTGAACAACATCGCCGATATCACTAAATTCATGGACGAGTGCAAAGCGATGAAAATACAGGTGCTCGGTCCGGATATCAATGAAAGTCAGCACAAGTTCTCCGTAAACCACAAAGGCGATATCCGATTCGGATTAGGAGCTATAAAGGGTGTAGGAGAAGCAGCCGTGCAAAGCATCCTGCAAGAACGCGAAGCCAACGGTCCGTACAAGTCGATCTACGACTTTGTGGAACGCATCAACTTGTCGGCTTGCAACAAAAAGAACATCGAATCGCTGGCTATGGCTGGTGCATTCGACTCGATGCCCGATGTGCGTCGGGAATTTTTCGCCCCCGGAAACAAAGGCGAAGAATCGTTCCTCGACATATTGGTACGCTACGGACAAAAACTCCAAAGCGACAAAAACGAGCAACGGCTCTCCCTGTTCGGCGATATAGCTCCGATCGAGACCACGAAGCCGGCATACCCCAGTGCGCAACCATGGACACTGCTCGAACGGCTCGACCGCGAACGCCAGTTGGTCGGAATGTACTTGTCCGCACACCCGCTCGACCCGTACAAACTGGAACTGGAATATGGTTGCAACACCCGAATGACCGATTTGAAGAACAGGGAAAACCTGATCGGCAAGGAACTGACCTTCGGAGGAATCGTCACCGATTTCCGTGAACTGATCGGGAAAGGCGGCAAGCCGTTCGGATTCCTGAAAATCGAGGACTACTCGGGTAGTGAAGAACTCCCACTGTTCGGCAAAGATTATGTGAACTTCCGTAACTTCGGCACAAAGGGTTCGTTTATTTATGTCAAGGCAACCTGCCAGACCTCTGCTTACAACGAAAGCCGTATCGAAATCAAAATCAACAGCATCGAATTCCTCGAAGACCTGAAAGGCAAATTGCTACGGTCTATCACCATACGTATGCCGTTGGACAAAGTAAAAAAAGGCTACATGTCGTTGCTCTCCGATGCCATGCCGGAAGCACACCAGCATCGGGCTGAGGTCTATTTCCATATCTACGACAACGAGCTGAACAAATCGGTGAAACTGCATTCGAAACGCCGTCCGCAGATCACAACCGAGTTGATCGACCTGCTCCGGGAAGACGAGGACATTTCTTTCAAAATTAACAATTGACCTCTTGACAGGCAACAACAGTTTCCGTAAATTTGTCCAAGCAAAAACAACAACGATTATTACAAATCTATAAAAACACATATTATGGCTCTTAAAATCACAGACGCAAACGCGAACGAACTTATCGAATCGGGAAAACCCGTAGTTATCGACTTCTGGGCTGAATGGTGCGGACCCTGCCGCCAGATCGCTCCTTATGTAGACGAACTCGCCGCGGAATTCGAAGGTCGTGTAACCATCGGAAAATACAATGTAGACGACGATTCCGACCTGAGCGCAACATTCGGAATCCGCAACATCCCCACTCTGCTCTTCTTCAAAGAGGGTAAATTGGTAGACAAACATGTCGGATCGACATCAAAAGCCGATTTGCAAAAGAAAATCGAAGCTCTCCTGTAAGATCCGAGCCTATAAAAAAGGAAACGGGTGCAGCCGAATGCGGTCGCACCCGTTTTCTTTTTTTCATTTCCGGCTTATCGCCAAACGGCACAACCGATTTCTTTGCATATTTCAGAAATAAAGCCTATATTTACAAACACATACAATCCTATCGTGCGAATTGGTCCTGAATAAATAGGAAGGAGGAATAAATGAATAAATACGAACGCCTGTCCGTTCGACGTCGTCTGGGGCTCGAAATCGCCCGCAAAATGCAAGACGAATTAATCGAAGAGCATCCGCTGAAACAATTGTTTTGGGAGTGCACCTTGCGATGCAACCTGCATTGCCGGCACTGCGGCAGCGACTGCAAAAAAGTTTCCGACCGACCCGACATGCCCAAAGAGGTATTTCTGAATGTACTCGACACAATCGCACAAAAGACCGACCCGCACAAAGTATTCGTAATCGTCACCGGAGGCGAACCGCTCATGCGTGAAGATCTCGAAGAGTGCGGTGCGGCAATCTACCAAAAAGGATTCCCGTGGGGTATGGTGACTAACGGACTATCTCTGTCACACGAACGGTTTCAACGGCTATTGGCAGCCGGACTTCATACGGCAACTGTCAGTCTGGACGGATTTGCACAAGAGCACAATTGGATGCGCGGGCACTCCCACAGTTTCGACAAAGCGGTAAATGCGATCAAGTGCATGGCAGAAACTCCCGGTTTTATCTTCGACGTAGTCACCTGTGCCAATAACCGGAACTTTCCGTATCTGGAAGAGTTAAAAGAATTCTTAATCGAAAACGGAGTAAAACGATGGCGCATCTTCACCATCTTTCCGGTGGGGCGTGCAGCCAATGACCCCGACCTGCAACTTTCAGGCGAACGGTTTCGCGAAGTAATGGAATTTATCAAACGCAGCCGGAAAGAGGGGCGCATCCATGTAAGCTACGGATGCGAAGGGTTCCTCGGCAACTACGAAGGCGAAGTGCGCGATCATTTCTTTTCTTGCCAGGCTGGAATCACAGTAGGCTCGGTTCTTATCAACGGAGCCATTTCGGGATGTCCCAGCATCCGGGCGGATTATCATCAGGGCAATATCTACGAAGACGATTTCATGGAGGTATGGGAACGTAAATTCTATCCGCACCGGCATCGGGAATGGATGCGGCACGAAGAGTGCGCGGAATGCAAATACTTCCGATATTGCCGGGGGAACGGGATGCACCTGCGCAACGACAAAGGCGAACTGTTGTTTTGCCATCTGAAACGATTACAAACTACTAAATAAATCACATCATGAAAAAACTTATCACCCAATCTCTGTCCGCGTTGTTGTCTTTATTAGGATTCTCCGGATGTTCCGGATTTGGGTTCGGGCTCTGCGAATATGGTACGCCGACTACCGACTATCAGATAAGAGGCACAGTAACATCGGACGACGGATCGCCTATAAAGGATATTCGGGTCACCATCGCCCAATCGGAATGGGATAGGCAAGATACGCTATACACCGACCAAGACGGGAAATTCGCAAGCAAAATATTAAAGGACTGGTACATAGGAGATCAAACGGTCCGCTTCCACGACATCGACGGCGAGGCGAACGGCGGCAAATTCAAACCGGATACTCTGCCCGTACGCAATCTGGATTCGAAAAGAATAAAGAAAGGCGACGGAGATTGGTATCAAGGCTTGTATGAATTGAAAGCAGATATCGCCTTGTCGAAAGAATCGGACGAAGAAGCCGAATAACACGCACATCCGGCTCTTAGACATTCCAACGCACCGAAAAAGGGGCGCATCGAAAATTTCATTTCGACACGCCCCTATATAATCAAAGGATTCGGATTACGAATCCCTTTCCATCCACCGGTACGGCTACAAGATTCCTTGCGCCATCATCGCTTTGGCCACCTTCATGAATCCGGCAGTATTCGCGCCTTTCACATAATTGATATATCCGTCGGGTTGCGTCCCGTAACGGGTACACTGTGTATGAATGTCGTGCATGATCTGTTTCAACTTCTCATCCACCTCTTCTGCGCTCCAACTCAGCTTCATCGAATTCTGTGTCATCTCCAATCCGCTCACCGAAACACCTCCGGCATTCGCCGCCTTGCCCGGGGCATAGAGTATTTTCGCTTTCAGGAACTCACCGATCGCTTCGGGCGTAGAAGGCATGTTCGCACCCTCCGACACGGCAATACATCCGTTTGCCAACAAGGTACGGGCATCATCTCCGTCTATTTCATTCTGTGTGGCACTCGGCATGGCAATATCGCATTTTTCGCCCCACGGACGGCCTCCCTCTACATATTTGCAACCATACTCTTCGGCATACTCGCGAATGCGTCCGCGATAAAGATTTTTCAGTTCAAAGATATATTCCAGTTTCGCTTCGTCGATACCGTCGGGATCATATATATAACCGTCGCTATCGGACATCGTCACTACTTTTGCACCCAAAGAAATCAATTTCTTCACCGTGTATTGTGCCACATTACCCGAACCGGAAACCGTTACGACCTTGCCTTTCAAGTCGATGCCGCGTGTCTTCAACATCTCCAACAGGAAATAGACATTACCGTATCCGGTAGCCTCGGGACGAATCAGCGAACCGCCGAATTCCAATCCCTTGCCGGTAAACGTACCCGTATTTTCACGCGCCAGCTTCTTATACATTCCATACATATAACCGACCTCACGACCGCCGACACCGATATCACCGGCAGGGACATCCGTCTCTGCTCCGATATGCCGCCAAAGCTCGGTCACAAAAGCCTGACAGAAACGCATCACCTCCATATCCGACTTCCCTTTCGGAGAGAAGTCCGAACCGCCTTTGCCCCCGCCCATAGGGAGCGTAGTCAATGCGTTCTTAAAAGTCTGCTCGAACGCCAAGAACTTCAAGATCGAGAGATTGACCGACGAATGGAAACGAATACCACCCTTGTACGGACCGATCGCATTGTTATGCTGTATCCGATACCCCATATTGGTGCGTACCTTTCCGCTATCGTCTACCCACGACACCCGAAATGAAAAAATCCGATCGGGGATGCAAAGCCGCTCGATCAGATTGTAACGATCAAACTCAGGATGCTCGTTATACACATCCTCGATTGTAGACAATACTTCTTCTACCGCCTGATGATATTCAGGCTCATTCGGGAAGCGACGTTGCAAATCGCTCAATACCTGTTTTACGTCCATAAGCTTTTAAGACTTGGAGATTTTTTACTTTTTTACCTTTTACCCCTATAACCGCGGGAGGACACTCTGAAAGTCCATTCCCCCGGTTTTCTTTTTAATCGGCGCAAAGATAATTCTTATTTTGACAAAAAGAAAGAATTTTTACAATTAAAATATCAAATAAAAATATTTATTCGTATAATTATAAAAAACAGATACAGATTCGATGCTTTTCGATTAAAAAGAGAACCAGACCGGCATACATCCATGCGACCGAGCGATATACGGCAGAACCGAATGCAAAGCACCGGAAGGGAAAAAAGCAGCTCCCGAAAGGCACATATTCGTACATTTCGGGAGCTGCTTTACGAAAAACTTCGAACCTTTCAAGGCTATCGGTTCGCACTACGATTGCACCGGATAGATTCCCCGGGCAGCAGCGCGTTCGAGCAGAAAGCGGAATGCGGCATCCCGCTCGTTAGGGATCACGCCGTCGAGTATCGCATCTTTGATCTCCTGTTTCAGAATACCGACTATCGGCGACGGTCCCACACCGAAAGTCGTCATAATATCATCGCCCGTCACCGGAGGTTGCATATTCCGGATACGGTCTTTCTCTTCGATCTCCTTCAACTTGCGGCGTACCAGCTCGAAATTATCACGGAAACGTTTTACCTTCTCCCGGTTCTTCGATGTTATATCCGATTCGCAAAGCATCATCAGGTCGTCGATGTCATCCCCGGCATCGAACAGCAAACGACGTACCGCCGAGTCGGTCACGATCTCTTCCGCCAGAACAATCGGACGCATGTGCAACCCGACTAACCTCTGCACATATTTCATCTTTTCGTTCAACGGCAGTTTCATTCTCCGGAATATCTGCGGAATCATTTTCTCGCCGACAAAATTATGATTGTGGAACGTCCAGCCCAACCGGGTATCGTAACGCTTAGTCTTCGGTTTTCCGATGTCGTGGAACAACGCAGCCCAACGCAGCCACTCATTCCGCGAGCGCAGCGCCACATTGTCCAGCACTTCGAGTGTATGGTAGAAATTATCCTTATGACCGCGCCCGGCTACCGTTTCTATACCTTTCAGCGCATCGAGTTCGGGACAAACATAAGGCAACAGCTTGCATTCATCCAACAAGATAAAGCCTTTCGACGGCTCGTCCGAGCGCATGATCTTGCCCAACTCATCGGCAATACGCTCCCGCGAAATGATCTCGATACGCTCCCGGTTGCGTTCGATTGCCGCAAACGTAGACGGCTCGATACGGAAACGAAGCTGCGTGGCAAAACGGATCGCCCGCATCATCCGCAACGGATCGTCACTGAACGTAATATCCGGATCGAGCGGTGTACGGATAATCCCATTGTCCAGATCGTCCATACCGCCGAACGGGTCTACCAGTTCGCCGAAGCGATCCCGGTTCAGACAGATCGCCATCGCATTAATGGTGAAATCCCGACGGTTCTGATCGTCCTGCAACGTTCCGTCCTCCACTAACGGTTTGCGCGAATCGGAACGATACGACTCCTTTCGGGCTCCGACAAACTCGATCTCTACCGGTTCGTCGCTACGTTTCGGAAAGAACTTCACTTGCGCCGTACCGAAATTTTTAAATACCGAGAGATATGCCCTGCCCAGACGATCGCGCTTGATACGCTGCACAAGCCGCTCCGCCAATTCTATACCGCTGCCCAATGTGACGACATCGACATCTTTCGAGGTGCGATAAAGAAATATATCACGGACATATCCGCCGATCACGAAACACGGACGGTTCAGTTCATCTGCCGTCTCGCCGATCCATTTAAAAAAATCATCGCTTAAACTGTCTGCTATCAGGTCTTGCATATTCACTGTTTTTGCTCCGCACAAAATTACATCTTTTTATTCAATATCGAAAACCGAAGCCGATCGGGGGCAAAGTAAAACCGGACAATGAAAAACGCTCCATACCCGCGCCTGCCGGACTGCCGCCATTTCCGGGACCGACCGTTACAAACCGACGGGGGCGACCCGAAAATAAATCCGAATCGCCCCGTCTGCTATTTTAAACTTCCGGTTTTCATTAAACGCTACGCCCCGGCATATTCGGTTCAAGTTTTCACGCGACCGCTTCTGCACTCGACTTGCAGTTTATCCCCAAATCCTGTGAGCGCAATTGCGCAACACACAGATAGCCTCACGTACTATTTACCGACGTTTGCCTTTGAAGAACTCACGCATCAGCGAGGCGCATTCCGCCTCCAACACCCCGCTTGTCACCTCCGTTTTCGGATGCAAGGCATCAGGGGCTAATTTCCCGAAACCGCGTTTTTCATCTGCCGCGCCATACACCACACGAGCGATCTGCGACCACCCCAACGCTCCGGCGCACATGACACACGGTTCGACCGTAACATACAGCGTACAATCGGTCAGATATTTTCCGCCGAGCCGGTTCGCTGCCGACGTTATCGCCTGCATCTCGGCATGCGCGGTCACATCGGTCAAAGTCTCGGTCAAATTATATGCCCGGGCTATCACCTGACCTTTGCACACCACCACTGCCCCGATCGGAATCTCATCGCGTCGCATCGCCTCTTCCGCTTCATGCAACGCCATCCGCATGAATTTCTCGTCGATATTTTCCTCTGCCATTAATCTTCCAGATAATATACAATGGTAGACACTACCCTTACATTTTTCAGATAAGGCGTATTCGCATCGCGGTTCTCGATCGAGAACTGACCCTGATAAGCCGTTTGTATCTTGCCCAACTTACTGTCCGAATCTTTGGCGAACTGCTCTGCCGACGCGCGTGCATTTTTGGTAGCATCGGCAATCATGCTCGGTTTCAGTTCGTTCAGCCCCGTAAACAAGAACTGCGTACGGTATTCATAATCGCCCGATACGATCGCCACGCCATTTTCGAGCAAAGATACCTGTTCGACCAACAACTGGCGCACCAGATCCACCTTCGACGACGAAACGGTGATCACCGAAGTCACGTTGTAACGATAAGGCACAGTCATATTGTTGTAGCGTTCAGCTTGCTGGTCGATGATCTGCGGCGCAGCAATCGAAATCTCCGACTCGTCGATCCCCTTGCCTTTCAGAAACGACACGATAATATCATTCTTGCGGTTGATCGTACGGTAAATTTCGTTCAGGTTATTTCCCACCTCTTTATACACCATAGGCCAGATCACCTTGTCGGCAGCCACTTCACGTTCGGACAATCCGCGCACCGAAACCGTGCGGTTCTCTTTTTTAGCCCGTACTATGCCCACTCCGACACGTTGTCCGAGCAGCCCCATTCCAAGCGCCAAAATAATGGCGGCAACAATTCCTTTCGTATTATTCATTGCTATACTGTTTTATAGGTTTCTTCTATGTAAAACAACATGCGCACGCCTCCGGTTTATCCACGCCCCGGTAAACGGGCGGCAATAACAGATAGTAAAAGTACCTATTTTTATTTTATATTCAAATGTTATGCATTTATTTATTCCACGCCTCGACCGGTACGACAGATTCCGGCACCCGACCGAACGGACATTTATTTCACTCCGTTTCGTTGGAACATCCGTCGGAAATCATTACTTTCGTTGTCGGATAACCGGACTATGGCACAACACAACCAATTAGGGAAAAGCGGAGAGACAATTGCGGCGGAATATCTGACGACACACGGATATATCGTCCGCGACATCAATTGGCGCAGCGGGAAAAAGGAGATCGATATCGTAGCCTATCGCGACAAGACCTTGGTGATCGTCGAAGTAAAAACCCGCAAAAGCGATCGGTACGAACTCCCACAAGATGCCGTTTCCGAACGAAAAATCCGAAACCTGATGCTGGCTGCCGATGCGTATATCCGCGCCTACGACATTCGGTTCGATATCCGATTCGACATAATCACCCTCATCGGCGACGAAGGAAATTTCCGTCTCGAACACATCGAAGACGCATTCTTTCCGCCCCTGACAACCCATAACAGACGATGAATATAGAATCGCTTCGCGACTACTGCCTGTCGCTTCCGCTCGTTTCCGAATGCTTTCCGTTCGACGAAAGTACGTTGGTATTCAAAGTGGAAAACAAAATGTTTCTTTATACCGGGCTCGACCGGGATGAAAAGGAGATCTGCGTGAAATGCGATCCCGAAATAGCCATACAACTGCGCGAACGTTATCCCGAAGTGACACCGGGATACCACAGCAACAAACGATTGTGGAACTCGATACAGCTCTCGCCTGCCCTCAAAGACGATCTGATAAAAAGCTGGATATGCCACTCCTACGAAGAAGTAGTGAAGAAACTGCCGAAAATACGGCGTACGCAGATCATGGAATTAATAACTCGTTGCGAGATATGGAAACCGATCGAAATCTGATTGAAAGGTTGCCCGAAACGGCATCCACCAACACCTACCTGAAACAACTGTGCCGGGAGCGGATCCTGCCCGAAGGATATACCGTATATACCGACCGACAAACCGCCGGCCGCGGACAACGGGGCAACTCGTGGGAGTCGGAACCGGGCATGAACATCACCATGACCCTGCTGTTGCGTCCGGTGCATATTCCGATACGGGAACAATTCCGCATCTCGCAGGTAGTGGCATTAGGTGTCACCGATATACTGGGCAGGGAAACCGACGGTTTCTCCATCAAATGGCCGAACGATATTTACTGGCACGACAAAAAAATTGCCGGCATACTGATCGAGAACACGCTATCGGGAACAGAATACAGTGAAGCGATCGTCGGTATCGGACTGAACGTAAACCAACGGCAATTCGTGTCGGACGCTCCCAACCCCGTCTCCCTGCGGCAGATCACCGGACACGATTACGACCTCGGGGCATTGTTACGGCAATTGGTCGAAGCCATCCACATACGCTATGAGCAGTCGAAAAGTCCGGCTCACACCCTGCACGCCGAATATATGGAACGGCTTTACCGCCGCGACGGATTCTACCGTTACAGCACACCCGGCGGAGAGATATTCGAAGCCCGCGTCGCCGCCATCGAACCCGACGGATTTTTATGTCTGGAAAAACGGACGGGCGAGATGAGCCGCTTCGCGTTCAAAGAGGTTTCATTTCTTCTCTAACAACCGTGCCAATTTTTTCGAAATGCGCAACCTGAGCGAGCGGTCGCTTTCGTCGAGCGTAGCCAGCCGGTTATCGATATCCTGCAACACGCTGCGGGTATAGGGAGTAGACTTTATGCTGTCGATATACAGATAATAGGCTTTCGCCTGCAACAGTTCCAACGATGCGGTGGTTGCCAGCGACAACAGATCGTCTTCGCCGACCTTTCCGGGAACGGTGTCGTGCAAAAGCATCTGCGCTTCCCGAAAAGCCAAAGCCTGCTTTCCTAATCCGCGATGATACCCGCCCAAAACAGCGACGATATCCAGTTGCAGGCTATCCTGTTCCAGAATAGATTTATACAACGCCATAGCCTCCTCGGTCTTATCCGACTCAAACAAAGCATCGGCTTTCGCTTTCCGGATCGTCAGATTATCGGGAGTTGTCGCCAACAGGCGATCTGCAACCGCTATCGTGTGCTCCGGTTGTTTGCGGTATCGATAAAAGTCGAGCAAATAAAGGTTTGCCACACGGGCGAGCCAACTCTTACGCGCTTGGGTATGCAACAGCAACTTTTCATACAGCGAGGCATCCCCCAGCCGCCGCGATTCGAAATCGACACCTTTGAAAATGGAATCGACCGGAATACCGAACTGTTGCGAACGGTCCAGATGTTTCGCCGCCTGATCGACACGCCCCAAAGCAACAGATGCGATCATTGCCCGTACATAATACACCGGCTCCGTCGGGTACTGCCGCAACAACTGTTTATAACAGATATTCGCATCGCTCCACTCCCGGCTTTCAAAATGCTCTGCCGCCTTACGCGACAACTCGCCATTCGCCCAAGCCGACGGCATCGCACCGGCAAGCAATAACAAAATACACCCGATCAATTTCGTTCTTACCATAGCTGTTCCATATAAATCCGAAAAGAGAATCACAGGAATCGGAGAACCTCCGGCCGACGTTGGCAATTCCGATTCTTCGAGTCAAATATACTCCTTTTTTTTGCCATATTGCAGAAGATAATTTATTTTTGCATAACATAACTAATTATCAATCTTATGGCAACACAATACAAACGAATATTACTTAAACTGAGCGGCGAATCGCTCATGGGAGAGAAACAATACGGCATCGACGAAAAGAGAGTCGGCGAATATGCATCGCAGATCAAAGAGATCGCGGCTATGGGAATCGAAATCGGTATCGTGATCGGCGGCGGAAATATTTTCCGCGGGCTAAGCGGTGCAGCCAAAGGCGTAGACCGGGTAAAGGGCGACCAAATGGGTATGCTGGCTACGGTTATCAACAGTCTCGCACTCAGTTCCGCACTCGAAGCGATCGGACAAAAAGCCAAAGTATTCACCGCTACCAATATGTTCCCGATCGGTGAACATTACAGCAAATGGAAAGCCATTGAAGCGATGAACCGAGGCGAGATCGCGATCATGTCGGGCGGCACCGGAAATCCGTTCTTTACGACCGATACCGGATCGGCACTTCGCGGAATTGAAATCGAAGCCGACGTCATGCTCAAAGGCACACGCGTAGACGGCATTTATACCGCCGATCCCGAAAAAGACCCTACGGCTACCAAGTTCGACAAAATCAGCTACGACGAAATCTACACACGCGGCTTGAAAGTAATGGATTTGACGGCAACCACCCTCTGCAAGGAGAACCATCTGCCCATTATCGTATTCGATATGGACACGGTAGGCAATCTGCGGAAAGTGATGAACGGGGAAAACATCGGTACATTGGTCTACTGATCCGGTTCACATCGATACGACAACAGTTGGAAATTCAAAGAAATCGTCTTATATTTGTAAAATCGAAACAGAAAATAAAACCGGGCGGTACGATCTGCCCGCAAACCGGTATCGCACCGATTTTCCCGTTTCGTCTATGAACCGTTCAACGATAAATATTTAACCCTTATGCAAGACGTAAAAGCATACCTGAGCGCCGCCGAAGAAAAAATGGAAATGGCTGTCGAATTTTTGGACGACACCTTGGCGCGGATCCGTGCCGGCAAAGCCAGCGCACGGATTTTGGACGGCGTACGCGTAGACTACTACGGTACCATGTCGCCGATCAGCAACGTAGCCAACATCACCGTACCCGATGCACGTACGATCGTTATCACTCCGTGGGAAAAATCGATGTTCAAAGTGATCGAAACCGCTTTGATCAATTCGGAAGTCGGTATCACCCCCGAAAACAACGGCGAAGTGATCCGCCTTTGCATCCCGCCATTAACGGAAGACCGTCGTAAAGCGTTGGTAAAACAATCGAAAAGCGAAGCCGAAAATGCCAAAGTGAGCGTGCGGAATGCCCGTCGCGATGCCATCGACGGTTTGAAAAAAGCCGTGAAAGAAGGTATGCCCGAAGACGTATCGAAAGATGGAGAGAACGACGTTCAGAAACTCCACGACAAATACATGAAACGTATCGACGAAGTGTTTGCCGCCAAAGAAAAAGAGATCCTGACGGTATAACCGCACATAACGGAGAGATCAACCTTCCGGACATAAACAGCCGACCTCGCTGTAAAATATTTTGCAGCGAGGTCGGCTGTTTTATTTCATGCACGATATAATGCCATAATTAAAAAAGGGAAGTCGGAAAACAGGCTTCAACAGCAAACGAATCCGTTCTTACCGTATCTGCGGACTATATTGTAACTGCATTTCTCTTGGATAAAACGGGCTGTAATTTCTCCGAAACACGCTTGAACCTGAGCAAAGTCGGCATTCACGATATCCGCATATTCTTCCACGAATCCGCCTATCGCATCCGGTAAGCGCGTCATGGACACCTGCAATCGTCTGGATAGACCGAAAGCATCCTCCTTACTTACCACAGCCGAAACCGAACAGGAATATTCGGGATCGACATAGTCGGTATGTTCAATCATCACGACAAGATTCATGCGGTCGTCAAAGCCCGCATACAGGTCTTCGACAACAGGTTGATCTTCGTCGGAACTCATAATATGATAACTGCTCCAAAGATTCGATGACATGATATAAAGTTTTAACGGATCACATACCCCAACGAGATACCCAATGTAAAGTTTTTTCCATCGCGCAACCATACCCCGGTTTCCTTATGCCGGTAGGCATCGGTAAAGCTCGGCAGATACGAGAAATGCAGACCGACCTGAAACGACGGAGAAATCAACACCCGAACTCCTGCCGCACATTTCCACCCGAAAATTACGGCATTCGAATGAAACGAAGCCAACGGATTTCCCGGATTTTCAAGATCTAAATTTTCATACGATTCCGAACTGCCCACTTTAAAATCGAGACGAGGTCCCACCCCGATATAAGGGGTAATGCCATTGAAATCGTATTTGACATTGAACATCGTATTCAAGGTAAGATAATCCAGATTCAATCGGGCACTACCTTTTTGGGAGATGCCCATAGCATCGGTCAATATATCTTTCTCTTTCCCTCCTTTTCGGATATATCCTATCTCACTGGTAAGGTCGAACCATCTGTAATTCAGATAATCGACAGCAACCGCACACTGAAAGTTATTGGCATTACTGCCGAAAAAATCGATCGAAGGGACTTTCGGATTGTGATAACGCATCGAAGAACCTGCCCAACCGAGCTCTACCCGGACAGTCTGTGCCGACATCGACAACGAAAAGACAAACAAAACGGATAAAGCAAAGATTTTCCGCAACGACAGAATAGTTTTCATACTCTTTTATTTCTAATTAGACAACATATACAAATCCAAACATCCCCTAATCGATATCATATCAAACAGTTCACAGAAATCGAATCCACACCGTTAGATTCCCACACGCAGCTTTTTTCCTATTTTCAATACCGACATTACCCAAAAAGTGCGAACTCATATTTCTTTCATATTTAAAACGTTTTTATCGAAAAATTCGTATATATATCTATTTACATTTTAATCTTTCCACTTCCAACAAACGAGACATCCCGGCAGAATCAATTCATAGGCATCTCGCTTCCCGACTGTTTCTCTCTCCGGTTTCCGCTATCTTTTCCTAAAATAGGATGAGATACCTTCGGCTCTGTTCAAACAAACCGAATACTTGACAGCAACCGACATCATCCTTATTCCGAATCATTATTTTTACAAAAAACATCCTCATTGGGAATGAACAGATTAGCAAAAAAAATACAGGCAGTCGGTATCAGATGCTGACGACGACAACCGAGTTCCAACATTCATTAATATCCAAGCATAGTATGCCCGTAGACAGTAACATCGAAACCTAAACACGACTTCGAATAGACAGCTTTGGAAGCCTAAATAAACGCCTGGTTGTTTTCAGATTATCTTGGTGAAACTTAATTCATTCAATAGTTTGTTCTTTTAAAGCCCTTATTTCAGCGAGCGACATTTGAAGATGCCGTAATAGAATTTCTTTCGGAGGTAATTCCGTAAGGTAGTTTGCCACCTTAATACCCGCTACATCCAATTGTAAAAGTTCTATTTGTTCATTGTTACCCTCCGTACACAGAATTAGACCAAGAGGAGCTTCCTCTCCCGGTTCCCGCTCGTATCGATCGAGATAGCGTAAATATAACTCCATTTGACCTTTGTATTCCGCCTTGAACTTACCGAGTTTAAGGTCGATCGCAATCATACGGTGAAGTTTACGATGATAAAACAGGAGATCGACTTTAAAATCTTCACCATCGATAATCATACGTTTCTGACGGGCAACAAAAGTAAAACCGCTACCAAGTTCAAGCAAAAAATTCTCGATATGCTCAATTAAACTATCTTCAAGAGCACTCTCCGAGTAATTGCCTTTGAGTCCTGTAAAATCTAAGAAATATGGACTTTTGAATACCAATTCGGGAGAGATAGAATGCTCATTACGAAGTGTAGCAAGTTCACTGCGTATAAAATCCGACGGTTTTGATGCTATTGCCGTGCGCTCATACAACATTCCGTCAATTTTAGTTCGAAGAGTTCGGATTGACCAATTTTCTTCTGCCGCCATAGTCAAATAGAACTCTCGTTGCAGTTCATCTTTCATAGGCAGAACTTCCTGAAAATGAGACCAAGATAATTGTGTAGACAGTGTCGTCACAATTTATGGATTCGGCATGGACTGCGCGAACTGCATCATACGCCGCAGATTACGCGTTGAAAACTCGCGACCACCATATTCCATCTGCAATTGAGAGGCTACGGTCTCAATAATTTTTTTGCCATATTCAGCACGTTGGTTACCAAGTACTTCGCGATTGATACGTTCGCCGATATGCCAATACAGCAATGTAATCGCAGCATTGGCAGAAACCGCCACTCGTTTACGAGCATCTGCAATCATTGCACGAATGTCAGCTGTTCTGAATAATAGACTTGGTACACTCCCGACTTATTCGTATCTTTGGATAAGATAGGATGCGGCTCGGCATAATCCAATCGTGAAACGTTCGTTTCCCGTTTGCTTCTGCACTCGCCTTTCACTATCTTTGACTACGTCTTAGATACTTCGCCTCAGCAAACTTGCAAATAAATTTGCGTTTGCGTTCGGCTTATCCGTACTTTGACTACGTCTTAGATACTCCGCCTCAGCAAACTTGCAAATAAATTTGCGTTTGCGCTCGGCTTATCCGTATCTTTGCGCTATGCGCGAATATAGGATGCTCGACGGCAACCGACATCATCCTTATTTCGAATCATTATTTTACAAAAAACATCCTCATTGGGAATGAACGGATTAGTCATAAAAAATACAGGCAGCTGGTATCAGGTGCTGACAGACGAAGGGACAACGATCGAATGCAAGATCAAAGGGAACTTCCGCCTGAAAGGTATCCGCAGTACAAACCCCATAGCAGTGGGCGATCGTGTAAAAATCGAAATCAATAAGGAGGGCACGGCTTTTATCTACGAGATCGAAGACCGGAAAAACTATATGATCCGGAGGGCTTCCAACCTCTCGAAAGAGAGCCATATCTTGGCAGCCAATCTCGATCAGGCTTTATTGATCGTCACGGTAAATCACCCGCAGACCAGCACCACCTTCATCGACCGTTTTCTGGCTACCGCCGAAGCCTATCGGGTTCCGGTCATATTAGTTATCAACAAAATGGATACCTACTCCGACGAAGACCGCGAATACGTCGAGGCTCTGTGCCACCTCTACCGTACGATCGGCTACGAATGCCAACCCATATCAGCAGAGACCGGCGAAGGCTTAGACCGGATACACGCCGCCATACAGGGAAAAGTAACCTTGCTATCGGGAAATTCCGGCGTCGGGAAATCGACTTTGATCAACCGGTTGCTTCCGGGGCTGAACCTAAAAACCGGAGCCGTATCGACATCGCACCATAAAGGGATGCACACGACCACTTTCTCCGAGATGTTCCCGCTGCCCGAAGGCGGTTATATCATCGACACACCCGGAGTCAAAGGCTTCGGTACAATCGACTTCGACACACGGGAAATCGCCCACTACTTTCCCGAAATATTCCACGTATCGCGGCTCTGCAAGTTCAACAACTGCACTCACCGTCACGAACCGGGTTGCGCAGTTCTCGCTGCCATCGAAAACCACGAAATCAGCGAAAGCAGATATGCAAGCTACCTAAGCATCATAGACGACAGTTCAAACGGGAAATACCGTGCTCCGTTCTAAACCGACCGACAGATACCGACAACACGAGGGGTGTACTGAAATTCAAGTATTCAATACACCCCTCGTGCTGTAAATGCTTCCGAAACAATCACTGTTGCGGAATCCGCAAAGTCTGCCCCGGACGTATCGTATTGCTGCGCAATTGGTTCGCCCGTTTGATTGCCTCCACGCTCACCCCCTTGTATTTTTGAGAGATCGACCAAAGACTTTCCCCGTCGGCAACCTTATGCGTCAGAAAGTTTTTATAAGTCTCCTGTTGCGAAACAGACTGTCCCGAGCGTTTCTTGTCGGTCTTGACCTCTTTCGGCGCCGACTTTCCGCCATAATAGACCGCCAACCGTTGTCCGGCACGTATATTGTTATTCTTCAACCCATTCCAACGTTTCAGATTATTTACCGAAACCCCATATTTACGGGCGATCGTCGAAAGGGCTTCCCCTTTCCGCACCCGGTGATAGGTGAGGTCGTTGCTATATCCGGCAGGTTCTACCCGTTCACGATGAGCATAGTATTGCGAGCGGTGCGAGAAAATCGTATCCTGCGACTCCAAGAAAGCATAAACCTGCTGCGAAGGCAACGTCAGGGAATAGGGCTTGATATTGCCCGGTATCACACCTGCCCGATATTGGGGGTTGAGGCTGCTGATCTCCTCCTCCGGAATATTCAATATATCGGAAATCTGTTTGAAATAAAGACGTTTCGAAATCATGATCGTGTCCGTAATCAACGGACGCACCGTAAGCGCCGGACAAATATTATGCTCCTCATAATAGTGCATCACATAATTCGCCGCAATGAATGCCGGTACATATCCGCGGGTTTCACGCGGCAGATAACGGTAGATCTCCCAATAGTCGGTCTTACCGCCCGAACGGCGTATCGCCTTGTTCACATTGCCCGGCCCGCAGTTGTAGGCGGCAATTACCAACGTCCAGTCGTGATAAATCCGGTAAAGGTCTTTCAAGAAACGGGCAGCCATCGCCGACGAAACGATCGGGTCGCGCCGCTCGTCTACCAGCGAGTTGATCTCCATACCCAGATGTTTTCCCGTACCCACCATAAACTGCCAAAGCCCGGCTGCGCCCATACGGGAAGTTGCTTTCGGCTGCAACGCCGACTCGATGACCGGCAGATATTTCAACTCCAACGGCATATTCTCCCGTTCGAGCGCCTCTTCGAATATAGGCATATAATATGCCGACAAGCCCAGCATACGGCTCACCATCGGACGCCGTTTCTGTACATACATATCGATATACTGCCGTACGATACGGTTGTACGGCAATTCGATCACCGAGGGGATTTGCGACAAGCGGCGGATATACACCGAGTCGGGATAATCGACATTGACACTCTCTTCCTGACACTTCTCGTCCACCACGGCATATTGCCTCATATACCAGTCGGAAAACAAGTTATGCACATCCTCCTCAAAACTTTCGGGATAAACCGTCACCGAATCGGTCAATGCCGACAACGAATCGACGGGTGCGGTCACTTCCGGAGTCACCGCGTCGGCATAAAGCGGAGCAGATATGCTCCCCCACGCCAATAATGCAACAAATATCTTTTTATACATCTTTCTTGTTTTAACTACAATCCACCGGTCAGAAACGGATCGCACACTGCAATCCGACCGCCGGCAGCATCGTAGGCTGTTCCTGAATCAATGCCGGCTGCCATTGCAACGACACATCGGGGGTAATATCGAAATGATAGAGCTGCGCATCCACATAGGCATCGATCATACACACCAAATACAACCCGATCATGGAAATGATGCAGAGGTCGCGGTTGCGGCGGTACGAATCCTTGCGCGATTTCAGCACTTTGGTGAGCCACACCTTGTCTATGTCATCTTCCGAATACTGGGACGAGAAAAAATTCATATAGCTGTTGGTATTCGGATCACTGTCCATAATATCGATATAGGCTTGCTGGTAATCCGACAGCATCTGGCTGTTCCACGACGTAGCGTAAAACAAACCGGCATAACCGCCTACTACGATCGGCAGTTTCCAATAGCGGCGATTGTAGATCTGTCCCACTCCGGGAAACAACGCCGAAAGCCATACGGCACGCATCGGCTTGGGATTGAACCGGTGTTCCGGCTCTACCGTCACATCCATCGTATCGACCGATACGACAACCTGCGATTCGTCGATATAGATCGGCGTATCTTCCATATACAAAGCCTTTACCTCTCCATCGGTTGCCGCCGGTTCAGGGGGGACGGTCGCAGTGGAATCGGACAGGAGATACGGATTCTCGCGTACGACACCCGCATCATCGCCCCAAACCGGAAGCACCACCGCCATACACAAGATTCCGCACCACAGTTGCCGAAGCACTCCGGTACGGAAACCATCTCGCACTATGTAAAAGCCCTTTTTCAATACAACTACTTCAATTGGTCGAACAAAGCCATCAACCGTTCCAGTTCCTCCTCGTTCCGGAACGGGATCGTGATTTTACCTTTCCCCTTATCGTCGCAAGTGAACTGCACTTTGGTGTGGAAAAAGTCGGATAAATGGGTTTGCAGAATGCCATACTCCTGCGACATCTTCGCCTGTTTTTTCAATTTCTTCCGGGCTTTTTCTCCGCCGGAAGCCAGCATTTTAGCCCGCTCCTCGACAGCCCGTACCGACAAACCGTTCGCCAGAATATCCTCGTAAATTTCCAATTGCATCACCGGATCGGCAATCGACAGCAGCGCACGGGCATGCCCCATGTCGATACGTTTGTCGCGCAACCCGATCTGCACTTCGGCAGGCAGATTCAGCAGACGCAAATAGTTGGCTACCGTCGTCCGTTTTTTACCCACGCGCTCGCTCAGCCGTTCCTGCGTGAGATGATACTGCTCGATCAGCTTACGGAAAGTCAATGCAATTTCAATCGCATTCAGATCTTCGCGCTGGATGTTCTCGATCAGAGCCATCTCCACCAACGTCTCGTCCTCTACCGTGCGCACATACGCCGGAATCGTGGTCAGCCCGGCAATGCCTGCCGCCCGGAAACGACGTTCGCCGGCAATGATCTGATACGAATCACCGCCCGTTTTCCGCAACGAAATAGGCTGGATCACGCCCAATTCGCGAATCGACGCCGCCAGTTCGTCCAATGCCTCGGCATCGAACTCGCGACGGGGTTGATCGGGGTTAGGCACGATCTTCGACAATTCCACTTCGCTGATCGAAGACGACCCTTCGGTCGCTACATCGTCCATGGTGATGAGAGCGTCCAATCCGCGTCCCAAAGCACTTCTCTTCGGTAATGCCATCTATTATCCTCCTAATTTCTTTTTATCAATTCTTTCGCCAAACTCATGTAATTCTGACTGCCTTTCGAATCGGCATCGTACAGAATCGCCGGAATACCATGACTGGGAGCTTCGCTCAACTTCACATTCCGCTGAATCACCGTATTGAAGATCATCGAATCGAAGTGCCCTTTCAGTTCGTCATAAATCTGGTTCGCCAGACGCAAGCGCGAATCGTACATCGTGATCAGAATACCTTCGATCTTCAAACCCGTATTCAATTTCGATTTGATAATCCGGATCGTGTTCAACAGTTTTCCGATTCCCTCCAATGCAAAATACTCTGCCTGTACCGGAATGATCACCGAATCGGCAGCCGTAAGCGCATTGACCGTAATCAAGCCTAACGACGGAGAGCAGTCGATCAATACATAATCGTACTTATCGCGTATCCCCGCCAATGCCCGGCTCATGACTTTCTCACGACCGGGGAAGTTCAGCAATTCCAACTCTGCACCGACCAGATCGATCTGCGATCCGATCAGGTCGAGGTTTTCCATGCACGAGGGCATAATAGCCTCCGTAGCCGGAACGTTATCGACCAAGCACTCGTAGATGGATGTCTTTATCGCCCGGATATCCACACCTAAACCCGACGAAGCATTGGCTTGCGGATCGGCATCGATCAACAATACTTTCTTTTCGAGTACCGATAACGATGCCGCTAAGTTTATCGCCGTAGTCGTTTTACCGACTCCGCCTTTCTGATTGGCAATAGCTATGATTTTACCCATATTCAGTTTTCTTTTTTCCAACGCAAAGAAACCTATTTTTATGATGAAGCGAATCGCCAACGAGCTACAAACTAACCGATTTGTTGATAAGTCACCCCTTTTGTTGATAACTTGAAACCGGGCAATTCGCACACCGGCGCACGGGCAAAGTACCGGAAACAGAGATTCCGATGCCGGTCGAAGCGGCTCTGCAAAGATAGGATATAAATTAAAAAAGTACGCACACAGCGGAAAAAATCCCGGTAGCCCGGAATATAAAAATAGTGAAAAAGGAACTGCACCCCAAAAGTTTTGTATCCAACTTCCGAGGTGCAGTCCTTCACGACACACCGCCTTTCCGACCGGACGATGAAAAGTCATCGGCTCTCCTTAAATGCCGGTCGTCATTCCGATATGCCGCTAAACAGGTCGGTATAACAGATCTCGCCGCTTTGAAGCACGATATACGTACGCCCGCTATCATAAAACAATCGGGCAAAAGCATTGTCCGCCAACCGCATGACTTCGGTCCCGGTAAACAGATACAACGTCGATGCCGTACAGAAAAGAACTCCGGAGTCGGTCAGAGCCATATCCAAAAGCGGCTCTTCCGTTTCGAAAAGCGAATTTGCGATCTGCTTCCCGACCCCGTAGAGCCTATTGCCGGCAATGAACAACATACCGTCAGCCGTATGTTCCACCCGAAGGATATCATCGGGCAGGGTAATCTGCAAGGTCATCTCGCCGTCGGCATACCTGCCGCTGTAAAGCGAACTGCTCCCGTCGTCGTACACGACCACATCGAACACACTGTCGTTCACCGCAAAAAGCCGGAAGCACGGCGTATCGAAATCGGCAAGCAACGTGCAAGCCGCACTATCGACAACATACACCTCACAGCCGTTACGGATCAAGAACCGTTCGTCGGTGGCGACCAACTGATCGTACCAGATATGATCGAGCAACAGGAACGATCCGAAATCGGGACAAAGCGAATGGTCGAGCGATTTATATTCACCGTCGCCTACGTTCATAAACAATCCCATACCCGGAATCGTAGTGATGTCGTCTATCCCGAAAGGCTGCTCCCAGACAGTCAGCAGTCCGGCATCGAGAGTATCGAGAAACAACGAATCCGCCAACTGCGCTTCGGCTGATATGCCGCCACCCGACAGCACCGCCGACAACAATATATATTTTATACCCTTCTTCATCTCCTATTCTTATTTTTTCGTGACACAGTTTCCATTTCTTAATGCCGAACATTTTTCAAAAACGACACGGGTATCATTTCCCATATTTCCGATAGTCATATTCTCCATTATTTCTTTATTTTCCTTTGTAACCTCGTAATACAACTCCGTCTTAGAACCAACTCCTTTCTTACCCGCTCTCTTGCCGTTTTGGTCTATTCCCACAATCCGGTCTTTCTTCGCTATTTCCTCTTTCGAGCCGGACAACGAAAGCTGGGGAACGTCGCTGTCGCCCTGCTTGGCGGAATTTCCCGGATAGCTATCTTGCCGGGGTTTGTCTTGTTTCTTCGAAGAAGCCGACGTGCGGTCATCTTTCATGTCGGACAGTTGATCTGCCGAGGTTTTCCGGTTCATCGGATCCGACGGAGTATTTGCAGCCGGACGTTTCGCATTATTGCCGGGCTCCGTCGAACGGCCATCCGGTCGAGACATACCCCGGTTATCCGAAACACCGGTAGAAGGGGCAGGCTTCGCGGACTTTCCTCCGTATCGATTTCCGGTAGGACGTTGCACAGGATATTGCGAACACTGCTGCCCCTTGCCCGAAGTATTCGGACGAATGCACGGATTCTGTTGTGTGCCCGACGATGTCAGATGCTGCTTCTTCACAGACCGGTTCGAAGCCGGAGTTCGTACCGGACGCCGGGCGGCATCCTCCTGCGCTTTCTTTTTAAAATCGACCGGTTTCCAGTTTATATACGGATGGGCGGTCTCCCTGCCCATGCCTCCGCCCCACTGACCTTGAACCGGACCGGAGCCGGGCCATACCACCGAATCCGGGAAAGGTCCCATTTCCATCTTCGACCTGTCCGTCTTTTTATTTCCCGCACCGGCTCTACGGGCGGCAGCTCGCGGTGCAGCCGTCACCCGGTCCTGTTGTTGAGGCCTCGGCGGCTGCTTATCGAGTACCGTCTGTGCGGAATAGTTCGAATCGATTTCCCGGGCTTGCCTTTGATGATTATCGACCGATTGTTGCACCTGCCTTGCCTTTTCTGCCTCCTTTGCCTGTTGGGCTGCTTTTTCTCTCCGATGTTTCGCTATTGCTTCATCCATCTTCCGCTCCAAAACGCCTCTATCGACATGTTGCGCTTCCATAGGCAGAGCCAGCGCAAACGAGAGCAGCACCGATAATACGATTATGCGTTTCATGATTTTAGTTTTATAGTGAATAATAAAGTTCCAGTTTTATTTTTTTGTTTTTCTTACCCCGTTTCACGGTGATCTCGACAAGGTCGAACGGATTTTTGCGCCCTATTATACGCTCGAACTGTTCGAACGTTTTTATCGCAAAACCATCCACATGGGTGATCAGATCGCCACGTTTCACCCTGTACAGAAAAGCCGGCGATTCGGGCAACACCTTTACGACCACACACCCCGTCGAATCGCTTCGCCCCTCTATGCCGGTGAAGGGACGAAGTCCGGGCTGATGTATCCGGCGCACATCGGAAAATTCCTCTTCGCCTTGAAACGAAAGCTGTTCTTCGCACCGGTATATCATCTTCTCCGTTTGCATCCGGTTAAGCATCCGGAATCTCGTTAGGCTTGTAGCGGCACCGATCGCCGACTTTGCCAAACGACAAGCTTCCGTTCCTTTCAGAAGTTTCCGGTCTTTCTTCGTCACCGCAAACGGAAAGTAAAAGTCACCATTACACCAAAATAAACTATCCTGCGGTTCCACGCGGGTAAACAGCGTATGCCACTCCTCATTCTTGACTTCCGGTTTATCCGAACCCTTCGCCCGAAGATATGTATAGTGTATGACGGCGTCCAATTGCCGGTCATTGACCTTGCGCAACCGCCCCTGCAACACAAACACCACCTTCGACGGAGTGAACAGTTCATCCAAAAGCATCCCCGACAAAATCGACAATGATCCGCCAAGCAAGTTCCCCTCCAAAGATCCGCCTCCCGCAATTGTCATCGCATCGGTCAAAGATCCGCTGATCTGCCGGGTCATGGCATGGAGGTCCGCATCGGGATTCTTTAACTTCTCGTTCGACCAGACGGCAAAAATGGAATCGCCGGCATAGACCCATTCCGACTGCGCGTCCATTCCTTGCCCGCGCCACATAGACATAGCGTTCTTCAATATATCGAATTGAGCGGCAGGAGCGTATTCCTCGGGCAGATGATACATCCGGAAGATCGGCGAACCGTCTTTCCCGGCAATGACTTTCAGGATCATCTTCGGGCCTCCGAAATGTTTCGTTCTCAGATCCGAAATCCATACCCCGTCAATCGTCCGGTCTACGGGCACATAGTTGCGGATCTGCTCCAAATAGTCGTGCAAAACAAGCAGATGCGCCTCCCGGTCCGTGCCCTGTCCGGCAGGGAACGCCTCAATATCCGAAATCGCCCGGTGAAGTGCGATAGAATCGCCCTCGACGGTAGCCGCATACTCCCCGCGGTAATAACTGATTTTCAGCCGTTCGGGATCATCGAATGCCGCGAGTGATTCATAAAGGTCGGCTATGGCAAGGGCTTCGACCGGTTTATCCCTGTCGTTATAATACTCATCCATGTGCTGTGCCAGACAACGCCGGCACTTCGCCTTGCCCGCATCGTCCTGACCGCCGTAGAATACCAATAAACTCGTCATGGAAGAATAAAAATCCGCCCGCTCTGCTTTCGCCTGCACATAGAGCGACAGCAGACGTTCGAAATGGTCCATATCCGGGGCGGTCGTCCCTTTCGCCCTCTGCTCGGTCTTTACCCGGCTCTTTCCTCCGCCGGTCTGGGCTGCCGCCAAAGGATAAAATAAAAACAGCGGCAGACACATCAAAATAATTCGCCTGATCATAGTATTGCGATACGATTAAGTCAGTGACGGCTTCTGCCACCGTTATAAATAATAAAAACCGGTATATACAAAAAACGTGAAGCCGAACAGATTGCCCGTTTCACATTCTAAAAGGCCTTCGCATTGCCCGGTAAGTCAGAAACGAGCAACGGTCAAGCCCCACGCGATAATCTATATAACACACCTTCTTCCCCGTGACGTCACGAGAATTGCCGGATGCATACAATCATCCCACAGAGCGCATCCATTGCTTTGAGTGACTTACCTTTTGAATTTGCGAAGTTCTTAGAATGTCAATCCAAAGCGCACAGTTACGCCTTTTATGTATATAATCCGTCTGCCTTTCCCGTTCCCGCCTCCCATAAGAAAAACGGACCGGACGGCAGACCGGACAAAAATACGAATATATTTTTTAAAATCAGCACGTTTTACCGAACGTTTCCGATTCACGTCTTCCATTATTTCCTTACCTTTGTAGAAAATAAGTTGATATGAGCGATTTACAGACATACGCCGAAGCGGTAAGGATCATAAAGGAGGCGATATTGCGTAGTCAGTATCGTGCAGCATCTTCTGCTAATAAAGAACAACTATCATTGTATTATGGTATAGGTTGCTATGTTTCTAAGAACTCCCGTGAAAACTTTTGGGGCAAAGGTGCAATAGATGCAATCAGCCAGCAACTGCAAAAAATTGCCCGGACTTCGTGGTTTCTCGGCTGCCAACATCAAATTTATGCGTCAGTTTTATGAGACTTGGTGCGAGGATTTGAAATCGCTAACCGCAGTTAGCGGAATAGGTGATGACAAATCGCTAACCGCAGTTAGCGAAATTGATACCCAATTGTTAATACCCTGCGAAATCCCTCAAAAAGAGCATTGAAGCATAACAATGAAGAACTCAGAAATACGAACGGTTGCTATCTCGTTACCCAATTTTCAAGCAATCCGACCAACCGATTTATTCTAAGCGGGTTATCTTTTCTTGCAAAAATTACGAATATATTTTTTAAAATCAACACGTTTTTACCGAACGTTTCAGATTCACCTCTTCGCATCCTTCCCTTGAAAGAAAAAAGTTTCTTTATCCTGCCGGTATAGAAATGTCGCGATTTTCATCTAAATTTGTACATCATTATTTCAAATTTATTATGACAGACTTGATTCGCAGAAAAGAGCGTCCGCTCATTCTGATTACCAACGACGACGGCATTCAAGCGCGGGGAATCCACGCGCTGGCACAAACAGCATCTTCATTCGGCGACGTGGTGGTTGTCGCACCCGATGCACCCCGTTCGGGACAATCGGCGGCAATTACCGTCAATGTTCCCCTCCGGATCACCCCCGTAAACGGGAATTCGGAATATCGGGAATTCAGCATCAACGGCACACCGGTAGATTGTGTGAAGCTCGCCATGAGCGCACTGCTCGAACATCGCCCCGACCTTGTATTATCCGGTATCAACCACGGATCGAACAGTGCTGTAAACGAATTATACTCCGGCACTATGGGGGGCGTATTCGAAGGCGTGATGCAAAACATCCCTTCCGTCGGCTTCTCCCTCTGCTCGCACAAAGCCGATGCCGATTTCTCGAATTGCCGCCCGATCGTAGAAAAGATAATCCGCTCCGTCCTCTCCGAAGGACTACCCGAAAATATCGGACTGAACGTAAACATCCCGACAGGAGAAGTAAAAGGAATCCGCGTGTGCCGTGCCGCCCGTGGATACTGGACCGACGAATACGAACACCGCATCGACCCTGCCGGACGTTCCTACTACTGGCTGACCGGCAGATTCCTGAACACGGAGCCCGATGCCGAAGATACGGACGAATACCACCTGTCGCGAGGATACGCCACCATTGTTCCCTGCACAGCCGACCGTTCGGCAATACCCGTATTCCCCGGCTTCAAAGCATTGGAACAATAAACGTCCACAAGGGGGTGTGTCGAAATGAAAATTTCGGTACAACCCCTTTTCGGTGCGTTAGAATGTCTAAGATGCAAGGCGCAGAGGATGGTTTACCAACGTAAACGACTTAGCCCGAACTCCGATGGCAACGCAGCAGATTGGGCATTATGGCACATCGTCATTCCACCAGCCCGCAAGAACCCGCTCTTCTTGCGGGCTGGCAATTTCATACCCTACCCCAATTCCGGGCACACGATTCTTTCCGGGCAACAAAATATCTGATTTACAACCCCGCCCAACCTATACTTTGATTCAAAATTACGATCGGTTTGCTCGATTTTACCCGTCTTACCGAATCTTACTCTCTAACTTTGCCGCAACAAACATACCGGACGACAAACCGTCCGAAAATACAATCCTAAAAAAAACGACCATGAAAAAAGTCATCGCTTTTCTTACCGGTGCAGCCATACTATTCGGGGCTTCCAATACCGGCGCAGCTAAAAAAGTCCATTCTATTGGCGACAGTACCATGGCAAACTATGATGAATCGGCAACCGTCACCCGCGGCTGGGGACAATATCTCTCGTATTTCCTCGACGGCATCGAAGTGAACAACCGGGGCAAAAGCGGATCATCGAGCAAAAGTTTCTACCATGAAGAGGCTTATTGGACCTCCGTCAAAAAACAACTGTCGCCCGGAGACTATGTCCTGATTCAATTCGCCCACAACGACGAGAAAAACGGGGGTATGGACGGCGACGAAGTGAAAGCCTACTACTCCTCTATCGGCGACGAAACATCGGCTGCGGCTACCGATTACCGCGGTACCAACCCGACCACAACCTACAAGGAATACCTTCGTAAATACATCGACGAAACCCGGGATGCGGGATGTACCCCCATCTTGGTAGGTCCTATCTGCCGGATGTATTTTTCGGGCAACAACATCCGTCGGAACGGCCGTCACGATCTGGGTGACAGTTTCTCCCGGCTGACTGCCGACGGCATACTGACCGAGCAGAAAGTAGCAGCCGACGACCACTCGATGGATTATGCCTACCAGATGCAACAGGTTGCCGCCGAAACCGGCGTCCCTTATATCGACTTGACCTCCGCCACTGCCGAACTTTACCTCAGCTACGGACAAAGCGACTGTATGGCGATTCTCAGCGACGGAGACGGCTCTACGCACCTCAGCGCCACAGGCGCAGCACTGATCGCCCGGCGTTTCGTACAACTGTGCAAAGAACAGGAAATCCTCTCGGAATATGTATCGCTCAACCCCGAACTGTCGGTTGCCCCTTCGTCTGCCGACCTCGGGAACGGATATGTAGGGCAAACCCTTTCGAAAGAGTTTATGGTCACCGGCTTCGACCTCACGCCCGCTTCGGGCACAATATCCCTCGAAGCCTCGGACGGTGTGGAGATTTCTATCGGGCAGGAGACTTGGGGTACAACAGGTAGCATGACCTATAACGGCGGCACACTGATCGGCAGGTTCCAGGCAAGAATCCGTCTCGCCAACGAGGGGCTCAACAGCGGCACAGTCACCCTCTCCGCCAACGGCAAATCCACGGTCATTCCCGTTTCCGCAACAGCCATCACCCTGTCGGGCGATACCGAAGTCGAAGCCTATTGGCGGCTGGAAAAAGACGACTCCTATACCGTTACCGGTCCGGTCTCGGTCATTCCCGAATCGTGGCACAGCATGGAAGTACAACGCTACGCAAACCCCAATGCCAACACGACGTGGCCCGAATGGACCGGCTTCGACGCCTCCCGGAAAACGCAACGTAACCTCATCGAGGGCGGCAACTGGCCCGCAGGCGAAATCGACGAAGTCTCGACACGCTACATCGAATTCGGCATCACCGCCATGCCCGGAACGACACTCGACATCGACGAAATCAGCTATTTCATGTGCGGCTGCGGGGGTAACGGCATGTGTGTCCATGTATGGTATTCGACCGAGGACGATTTCTCGAATGCTGTCCTCATCTACTCCCAGACCCAGATGCCTGCCAACAACATGCTCGACGGGAAAGTACAACCCGTTATCCGGCTTACGGGTGGTAAATCTCTCCGCCTGCGGTTCTATCCGTGGTACAACAACGCCTCTTCCGGCAAGACATTCTGCCTGTCCGATGTCCGGTTTCACGGATATGCCACCCAAACGGGAGGTTCGGGAATCGACGGTACGTCCTCTCCGGTCCACAAAACCGGTTCGGCGTTTTACAATCTGCAAGGCATAAAAGTGCATACTCCGGTCAAAGGCAACCTGTATATCGAACACAGCACGTTCTCAGACGGAAGTTCACAGAGCAAAAAGATAATTTTTTAGACACACTGCAAGCCGGAAGCAAAAGACATCGAGTGAGAAGTTTGAATGGATTATGCCGAGGCACAGCGTTTATCGAAAACTGAAAATTTAAAACATAACTATTTGCCATGAAAAGAAGAACAATCAACTCCGTTGCAGCTATCGGCTTGGCTTGCCTATGGCTTCCGGTTGCTGCACAAAATTCCATCCAGTTGGCTTCATGGACATTCGAGCACGGCTATACCGCCACGTCTATCGACGACCGGAACATGCTCTATACCCCCAATACGGATGCCGCGGAAGATGTTACCCAATGGTTCTCGTCCGTTACACCCCATATCCTCCCGACCGAATGCGAGGGGAAAACCGGCGAATTCGTTCTGTCGGCATCAAGTCCGAACAGATACTGGTCGTTCACCGGAGGATACAATACTCGTATCTTCCGAATCGAGAATACGGAAAGCATCTCCGTTAGCGACTTTACCGACCCGTCGCAGCACCAAGTATATTACGAAGTTTCATTCCCCACCAAAGGCTATAAAGGGATTTCCGTTGCCTATGCAATCGCTCCCGGCAACAACACGGTAACACCCGTCGAAATGGTTATCTCGACCGACGGCGGCAACACATGGTTCGATGCAGGAGCCGAAAACACATCCGGCGCATGGTTCCAATATCAGGACAATGTCGTCTCCATATCGGCAAACGACAAAGAGCAGGTTATCGTCCGACTGCTTCCCACCTCGGGCGCGACGAACTGGAACTTGAAATATCTCACGCTCTCCGCCTCAGAAAAAATCGAGGACACCGTAGTGTCCGAAACCGGTGCAACACTGACGTGGGCAATCGACCGGGGAGCGGAATCGCCGACGACAGCCGTCTCGTCAGCCGGGGAGGTATTCTCCTTCGCCGAATTCAGCTACGGCTCGAACCTCACGGTCAAAGGCACAAGAACCGACGGCGGTATTTCCGCCACCATGTTCCAACCGATTACGGGGCAAAACAGCGAAAACAACGATGCCAATGCGCTTATTTTTTCCATAAAGCCCAAAAACGGACTGACCTTGCGGCTTAAAGAATTCTCGTTCCAAGCAAGCAAAGTAGGGACGAACGGAGGAAAATACAACGTAGGCGTAACCGTCGGAGGAACGGAAACCATCGTCAAGGAAAATGTAAATCCGCAACTCGTCAAAAATCCGCCCTATTTTACGGCAGAAAAAATAGACCTCTCGGATTTGGGAGAGATCACCGGTGAGGTGTACATCAAGATATATATACAAGCATTGGCGAACGACCGGCAATATGCCTTCCAGAATTTCGTACTGACAGGCGATATAAACGGAACGATACAACCGGTACCTACCTATACATTCTCCATGAAACCGGCTATCGCCGGAGCCGGTTCTCTTTCGTGTTCACCCGCAGGGGCAGAGTTCGACGAAGGGACACGGCTCACGGTATCTGCAACCGAGAACTTCGGTTACCATTTCACCTCATGGAGCGATGAAACAGGTGCGATACTATCCACCGACAATCCCTATTCGTTTGAAATCGCAAACAATACCAAGTTGGTGGCGAATTACAGCCAAAACAATGTGTATGCACTCCGGCTGAACATCGAAGGCGGAGCCAACACCAATCAGATACAATTCGCCCCCGAAGGGAATGTAGTCGATGGAATACATTACTACGAGGAAGGTACGGACGTACAACTCACTGCGATCAACAATCGCATCCTTACATTCAACAACTGGGATGACAACACGACCGCACCCGTACGCATGGTCCGGATGAATTCGGAAAAACAGGTATCCGCACGTTTTTCTGCCGAAGACTACATAGTGGGCTGGGACTTCTATTTCGACCAACCCAACTCCGAACGTGCCGCCGACTATAAAGACGAAAGCGACAACGCCGGACTTTTCAGCCTGCGCGATGCCGACGGGCATACCTCCACATGGCTGACACGGGGTATCTCAAACGGTGCCGAGAATGGCAAATGGGGTGCCCGTATCTGGCGGAAACTTTCTGAAAAATACTACTTCGAGATGTCGTTCTCGTCCGTAGGATATTCCGGTCTTATCCTTGCCGCATCCCTCGGCGTAAGTTACAATACTTACAGCACCATTCAAGTTCAGTACAGCATCGACGGAAGCACTTTCGAGACATTCGGATCGTATCAACTCCAAAACGGATGGACGACAAAAGAAATAGCACTGCCCGCCGAAGCGGCAGGACAAACACGCGTATGGATACGGTTCATGCCCGACTACGAATCCGGACTCGTCGGGAACACCTCGGACTATGACGGGCTCTGCCTGTCGGAACTCTTCGTGCTTGCCGACAAAGATTCGGCTAACGACGATACACCGCCCGCTCTCGTCCATATCGTTCCGGCAGACCAATCGACCGGTGCATCGGCGCAAGGATCCATTATCCTTACCTTCGACGAAAAAATCAATATCGGATCGGGCGACGCCCGACTCAACGGAGTTACCCTTACGCCTAAACTCAGCGGTAAAAGTGTCGTCTACAATTATTCCGGTCTCGGCTACGCCACACGCCATACATTTACAGTACCGGCAGGAGCTATCGTAGACCGTTCGGGCAATGCCTTTGAAGGAATAACCATCTCGTTCACCACGATGGAACGGACACAACCCGAAGCACGGTTATTCGATGCTATCGTAGCACAAGACGGCACAGGCGACCACTCTACCGTGCAAAGTGCCATCGATGCAGCCCCCGCCGACAGAGTGAAACCGTGGCTCATATTTGTCAAGAACGGACAATACAACGAGCATGTCGAAATTCCCGAAAACAAACCCATGCTCCACATCATCGGTCAGGACCGTGACAAGACGGTCATTCTCGACGACAAACTCTGCGGAGGAGACAACGCTCTCCATGTAAGCGTAGGTGCAACGGTAGTAGTCAAATCCAACGACTGTTTCTTCGAAAACATCACACTCGAAAACTCATACGGACATGAGTTGCAACAAGGTCCGCAAGCCCTTGCCCTGAACACGATCGGAGACCGCACGATCTTCAACAACGTCGCCATGCTCTCCTATCAAGACACATGGATCACGCCTTCCGCCTCGAACTATCGTGCCTATGTAAGAAACTCGTTGATCGAAGGAGCAGTAGACTTTATCTACAACAGCGGCAATATCTACATCGAAAACACTACGCTTTACATCAACCGGAAAAGCGGAGGCTTCATCGTAGCCCCCTCGCATGCTGCCGACGTACTCTGGGGATATGTCTTCAACCACTGCACCATCACCGCCCCCGGCGTGCCGTCCGAAACGAGCGTCTGGTTGGGACGCCCCTGGCACAATTTCCCCAAAACCGTATTCCTCAACACCCGTGCGGAAGTAACCATTCCCGCCACCGGCTGGTATGAAACAATGGGTGGGCTTCCCGCAATCTGGGCTGACTGGAATACCACCGACGCACAAGGGAATCTATTGGATCTTTCGCAGCGTCGCGACACCTACTATTACACCGACGTATCGGGAGAGAAGATCTACGGGAGAGCCAAAAACCGGCTTACCGACGAAGAAGCTGCCGAATACACCGTCAGCAATGTCCTATCGGGCGACGACAACTGGGAACCGGTCATAAAGACCGAGACGTGCGAAGCACCCGTAGCCACTATCGACGGCAACCGGATTTCGTGGCAAGCCGTACCTTATGCCATCTGCTACCTCGTCACACGCGGAGACGAAGTAGTCGGGTTTACCCAATCCATCTTCATGGACTACGATGAACCGTTGTCGGATTCTGCCGATGATAACCTGTACATTCAAGCCGTAAACGAATTCGGAGGGCTTAGCCCGAAAGCGAAAGTCCGCCCGAACCAAAGCACAGCTGTAACAGACAGCCGCCAAGATGCCGAGCCTATTTCGACCGACTACTACGACATGCAAGGTCGTCGCATCGGCTCACCGACTACCGGTCTCCACATCGTCGTAAAAACATTCGCTTCCGGCAACACCAGTATAGAAAAAGTAATGGTCAGATAGCCCCGGCAATCCGCCCGACGGAGAGCATACCGATAGCGAACCCGCCTTGCGGCATCCGGTAAAGAAACAGGGGGCATCCCTCAATAAAGACATCCGTGACATAACCGACAGATCACGGATGTCTTTTTTTCTTACTTGCATTTACCCGCCTTTTTTCTTAGCTTTGTATCATTAAGTCTACCGCCATGCCACGTTATATACTCACATTGCTATTGTTCATGATTCCCGTGTTGGTTTCAGGACGCCCTTATTGCAAAGTGAAACATTATGACGAAAACGACGGACTTTCCCAAAGGCTCGTCAAAGGCATTGTCTGCGACCGGGACGGATTTATATGGGTCGCCACATGGAACGGACTCAACCGGTTCGACGGTCAGACATTCTCTCCGATCCGCCCCGACATGACCGAAGGTGTCTACCGCTATTCGAACCGCATCCGCGAAATCAGACTGTCGGCAGGCAATAACCTGTGGTGCAGAATCGACGAACAGATTGTACGCTTCGATCTCGATACGTTCAAATTCACCGATACCCAAGCACAACTTGAAGGAAAACTCGGACACCCTCTATCCTTCACGCGAATCATGCCGGCTCTGACCGGCGAAATCGTAGCGAGATGTGCCGACAGCACCTACCTCCGGTTTCCCGATACCGACCGATTGGATTCCGTCGAACAATCCCCCTCACGACCCGAACTCACATTCCTGTCACCACACAATCGCCGGCTCGGCAATGTCGGACACTACCGGCATAAGGATCTGCTGCTTTCACAAAACGACGGACAAGGTGGAATTTGGCTCATCACGCGGCAAGGAGATATACTACACAGCACAAGATCAGACGGGAAAGAATTCACCCTCCTCGCCACGATCGACGCCCCCTCCGGATCATTACACTACGGTTGTGCCGACAAACAGGGTAACATCTGGCTATGCAGTTCCGTAGGTGCGTTCTGTATCACACTCGGCTTTCTTCCTTTCGAGGAAATAACCCCACCCAACCCATCGATGATCAGGGCAACCTTTCGAGATTCGGACGGACGTATCTGGCTTTCGGAAAGCGACCAGCAAGCCGTAGCCCTTTACGACCCGGAGCTCACGACATGCCGCTATCTTACCCGCAACGGCAAACTGTCCGATCACTTCACCCCCTTCGGTGCCCCGATCTATTGCTTCGGCGAAACAGACGGAGGTGTGATATGGCTGGGAGGCAAACCCGACGGACTTTTCCGCTTGATACCCGGCAAAGGCGACGTATTCGAAGTAGAACATTTCGTCCCCACATCCGACCCGTACACCGCCCCCGCATCGTCGAATATCTACGACCTCGCAACCGATTCCTCCGGACGATTATGGATCGCGACTATGGGCAAAGGAATAGAAATGGTGGCATCGCCGTCGGCATCGCATCCGCAATTTATCAACATCACGACATTACCCGATTATCCGCCCCAAGCTACATCGGTACGCCGCATCTCAATTATCGGCGACACCGTGCTGCTCGCCGCCACGACCGCCGGACTGCTGACCATGTCACTGCCACCGTCCGATACGAAATTCGCACTCCATTCAAACCATCCCGACAGGGCGACATCGCTCGGCAACATCGCCGTAATGGATGTCAATATCGGCCTGCAAGGGCATATCCTCGTAGCCACCGAAAGCGACGGAATCAACATCCTCACATCACCGCCCTCCCTGTCGCTCGATTCATGGGAGTTCCGGCACATCAATACATCCACCGGCGCACCTTCCGACATCGCCCATGCCATCGGCTTTTCTCCGGAAAACGAAAAGTATGCTGTCGTCGTCAGCAACAACGATGCCTACATGCTCGACCCGACAACCGGGAAATGTATTACCTTCGGATTCTCTTCGCGCGACCGGAAAATACGGTTCAGCGATGCCCGCCCCCTACCGTTAGGCAACGACCGCTGGCTACTCGGTCACGACAGTGGAGCCATCATCCTCCATACCGACAGTATGATACACTCGTCATACACTCCGGACCTCTTCTTCACATCGGCATCCATTCAGAACCGCCTTGACACCCTGCTGTCACCGTCATGTAAAGAACTGACTCTGCATCCCGGAGAGCGAAATATAACGCTCCGCTTCTCCGCTCTCGACTATACATCGCCCCACAACATACACTATTCGTATCGGCTCGCACCCGAAAAAGAATGGAACGACCTCCGCCACTCGCGGGACATCACGTTCCTCGATCTTCCGGCTGGCAAATACGGACTGGAAATACGCTCCACCGACAATTACGGCAGATGGCTCGACAATATCCGACACATTCGGATCGAGGTTATCCCTACATTCTGGGAAACACGTCTGGCGAAAGCGCTCTATGTCTTTGCCGCACTCCTCACCCTTTGTGCCATCACATGGATTGTCGTCTATATCCGGCGGATGAAACGGAAACTGCACGAACGCTTCGAAGCCTACCTGAACCTGCCGGAATCACCCTTAAATACCACAGCCGAAGAATTGCCGCAATCGCTTTCGATAAACGATGCCGACAAACTTTTCATGGACAAAGTCATGGACTTCGTCAATTCGCACATTGCCGACGCAGAGGTTACGGTCGATGACATGGCACAATTCGTCGCTGTCAGTCGCAGTAGCCTCAACAGAAAACTACGTGCGACGATCGGCGTTTCACCCGCCGAATTTCTACGCGAAAGTCGATTGAAAAGAGCCGAAAGCCTTCTGCTTACCACCGACCTTCCAGTCAAAGAAATCGCTTACAGTTGCGGATTCTCCGATCTGAACTATTTCGGGAAATGCTTTAAGGCATCGACAGCACTGACACCCAGCGCATATCGTGCCGCTCATACAGAAAAACGGACATCATTAGAAACGCCTCCTCATCCAAAGAATAGCTCGGTATCTTCCTCTTGACCATGTGAATCAGCGGGAAACATCCATTCTCCGTACCCAATACCCCGTCTATTCTTATTCATCTTCTAATGATTCGTGCAGGTCTCAATCCATTACAATTTCAACACGAATCGAATACAAGATATACGAAGTCTTTCCCTTGCGTTATTTTTTATTGATTATCAAATTCTTTATTCCAATAAGCGATTGCCCGTGCCTTTTCTTCGGAGAATTCAAAATTAAGATCGGTTCCGGCAAATTCCGATGGTAAATTTGGGAACAGCTCCATGTGGATTCCCAAACCGGAGAGGTAAAGCAAAAAACTTTCGGTCGTGGTAACTTGTCCGGCTTCAATTTTTTTTGCTGTGTCGATTCGCAGCCCGGAATTTACACTGATCCTGTATAAGGATACTCCGAGGCGTTCGCGATAGAATTTCAATTTTTTTCCCAAAGTTTTTGTGTCCATATCTGTCTTTTTATAGATTTGCGTAGAAAGTCTTCGAAAGGGTATCTTCTCCTCCCTTCTTTGGGTTCCCCCGAGCCGAACCGCGTTGTTTAAATTCCTTAATCTATTTCTTTTTCTTGCCGGTGAATCCAATACCTTATAGCCTGCTCCCTATCAGTTTCTCCGGGCAACCTGTCGAATGATTCCCCAGCAGGGATTTCCGCATAAATCTCCATTTTCAAGCCGATCGCGTTCATGTAGTCGAATAGCTTATCAAGCGTCATATTCGATTCGCCAGATTCGAGCAATAGAGATTGACGTTGTAGAACCCCATTTCTCCGTTCAATTCTGTACTTCGAAACACCAAGTGCTTCGCGCATGTACTTCATTTTTTTTCCAAATTCTTTTTTTTCCATACTCTTTTTATTTACATTTGCTTTGGAAGTAGGAGAGGTTCGGCAAGATAATGTGGGGAATCCTCGATTCCCCTAACCCTTTCTCGGATCAAACTGCTAATTCAATGGTTAGCCGAATTTTCCAAACTTTGATTACAATTTTGAATGCCAGAATCGAAAGCTTACCGGTTTCTCCTACTTCCTTTTTCTCGTCTCGGAATCTTGATTGCACATCTCTATTGTGCTTTTGATTACACCACAAACATATATATCTGTCTCTTATACACATCTCCGA
>ENA-OYYC01000167-OYYC01000167.1-human-gut-metagenome-genome-assembly--contig:-NODE-167-length-47072-cov-15.467788_pt1 | contig 47072 bp, 30 predicted proteins | sample MGYA00243242_ERZ653433 | MGnify/ENA primary metagenome ERZ653433 (study PRJEB26926, sample SAMN06165127) | human gut metagenome | biome: ENVO:00009003; feature: ENVO:2100002; material: ENVO:00002003... | reverse complement strand
TCTCTAGTCTTCTCAGTAGAGGATATAATGTATTGCCTTCTATCGAAATACCTTTTCCTTCTAATTCCTTTACCAATGAATATCCATACATTGGTTTATTTAGTTGTGCTAACACCACCATGATGAGTGTACCCCGTCTGAATTCTAAAATTAATCCTGAAACAATTTCATCACAATTCATCAAATCTCCTCCCTTCAGTATCCTTTATTTAAATTCACTGTGTTTATTACACTGTATTGTGTGTTGCACACTATGTGTTTAACATAGTATACTGTGTATCACACATCATGTCAACAAGTTTATCCTTTACATTTTAAGTTTTGCATATTATGCCCTATATTATAGGGTGTCAACACAATTCATGTCCTCCTTACATTTAATACAATAACGCTGAAAAAATGTGGTGTCAGTGATGGGAATAGCCAAGGATTTTAATATGGGATTAGCGATAGTGTAGATAATAGAAAAAGGACAGTGTCCTCTCAACACTGTCCCCCCTAATTTACATGATTGAATTTTCATAATCTTGTAATTCGTGATATATACCTTCTATAATGACCCTACTTCCAGCCACTCTATAAACCAATGAATATCTATGCTTTGCAAAACTTATTTATCATATTGCTTTTCTGCCAACTCTGAAAGTTCTACATTAAACTGCATACTTCTTCTCCTTTTAATTAATCCAATATTTAGGGATTTGCACTTCTAATTCATCAAACTTCTCATTTTCTTATTTCACCAGCATCTCATAAGTAACCCCGTACTTCTGCGCAATCTCGCTTGCATAAGATTTTCCTTCCGGAGGCGCCACTTCAATCTGATAGGAGCGCTCTGTCCCCTTCATGTGCACGATCATGGAAAACGCTTTCCCATCTGTGCGCTCTGCCTTCTGCTGCTCTTCATTCATTTCCTCCACATCAAATGCCAGCTTATGCATATGTGTATTATAAATGGTCCTCATTCCCTTATGTAAAATTGCCCTGACACTGTCCTTGGCAATGTAGTATCCCTCTTCAAACGAAGTGGTAGAAAATGATTCATTCATCAAAAGCAGACTCTTGCTGTCAGCCTCCTCATAGATTGCCTTAAAACGCTTACATTCTTCCCCAAGCCTTCCTAAATCCAATGTCTTGTCCTCATCTGCCGGGAAATGGGTGTAAATACCTGTAACAGGGGAAAATGTAAATGCTTTTCCCGGAATATATATGCCACCCTGCGCCAACACAAACAACTGCCCAACAGCCTGTGTAATTGTCGTCTTTCCACCTCGGTTGGCACCTGTTAAGATATACACTCTCCTATTCCGGTCGAAATCCATATCATTCGGCACAATATTCCCGGACTCCTCTGTCTCAAAAACAGCAAGCTTTAAATTGTAAATTCCACGTGCCTGCATCATATACGGATCAGATTCATTTTCTCCCTCTTTATATACAGAAGCTTTAGTAAAGGCAAAGCCCTGTTCCTGCAATTTTTGGATGTACTCCGCCCATTTGATATAGTAGAGCAGCTCCGGAATCAAGTCTGTCATGTCGGTAATGGTAATAGAAACATATTTGTTCAGTACTTCTCTGACTCTTTTCACCATATGGGAAATCATATGGTTGACGATTCGGTCTGTATAACGAGTCACATCCTTTGCCTGATCTCCCTCGGGAAGCTTCACAATACCACCCCGGCTTTCCGACCGCATAACAGCTGTATCCATCACCTTCTGCATAGGAGTGCTAATCACCGCGTCTGCATTCACATCAAATGGCTGAAATTTGAAATTCTTTTTCCATATGGTATCCTCATTGATCCGATCCTTTGACGCAATATGGTCATAAAAATTGCCCAGTATTCCGGACTTGGTAAAATATTTGCTGTTTACAGATATCAGACCGATTCCGTCCGCTTCAAAGCGGTCATTCAAGTTAATACCTACCGTAATGCTCTTAAGCTGTGAAGTGTCCATTTTCAGTTCTGAGATATCTTTTTTCAGTTCTGCAAATCCGTTGTCCGCATAGATTTTCTCCACATAGGCTTTTAAACCCAGAAAGCCTGCGGAATGAATGTCCGAAGCTGCCAGACATGTATGAAGCGCATCCACACACTTGATATAATCATTAAGCTCGTCCAGCCGATGCAAAAGATCCCAGATGCAGGCACTCTCATCATATTCCCGGTTAAAGCTACCGTACTCCCTCAGAAAGCTGATGCGCTCGAGTATTTCCATAAGGTCATCACGCATTTTTTTCTGCTGAAGGACATCCTCGAAAATATCGCAGCGGTACTGTGTCACCGCCGGATCTGCATACATACGCGCCATCACGTTTTGGATGTAGTTCTGCTCCCGCTCCTTTGCTGACAGCTTTTTGCAGATTTGATCCATTCCCAGATCATGCATAGTCACATCACTTAAGGTCCGGTATTGTGCATTTGTATCCGGGTATAATAAACTGTATTTTTGCTGACTCATAAGCTTATCCTCTCTTTCTAATCTAATATGCAATTTTGAACCGAATATGTATAACCTGCCTGCCCCACAACAATCGGAGCCTTGCGGAAGATGGGTTGCAAGACATCCGGGGGACGTCTGTTCTGCAACGACCGAAGCGGAGCGGAGACCGCAAGACGTCCGGGGGATGTCTGCTCTGCGCCGACCGAAGCAAAGCGGAGACCTTGGATCCATGGGCGCCTGCCACGCAACAACCGAAGCCTTGCGGAAGATGGGTTGCAAGACGTCCGGGGGACGTCTGTTCTGCAACGACCGAAGCGGAGCGGAGACCTTGGACCCATGGGGACAAGGTTCGCTTCCGCTTCTAAAATTAAAAAGGGCTAAGCCCTAAGGCTTAACCCTTTTTAATTTTATAATGCGGAAGATGGGACTTGAACCCACACGATTGCAATAATCACAAGATCCTTAGTCTTGCTCGTCTGCCAGTTCCGACACTTCCGCATATATTTGATTTTCTGTCGCTTGTCTCACGCGACTTTGATATAATATCAAATCAAACCAAATATGTCAACACTTATTTCAAATTTTTTTATTTTTTCAGCTTAAATTTTTAAAATACATTAAACATTAATAAGAAATCTCTTTAATCAATCGAGTCCGTCTTCAATCTGATCCTGAATCTTAACCAGACATTTGAGCAAAATTGGATTAAACGTACCGCATTCCCCATTCAGAATCATCTGCATGGCCTTTTCATGCGAAAATGCCTTCTTGTAAACACGATCGCTTGTCAGCGCATCATACACATCTGCAACCGAGACCACCTGTGCAGATATCGGAATCTCATCTCCAACCAGACCATCCGGATACCCCTTACCATCATACCGCTCATGGTGCCATCTGCATATCTGCCATGCTGTTTTCAAAAGCTTTTCTCCCTTGAACGCATCAATATCATCAAGCATCTTTGAACCTATAATGGTATGTGTTTTCATTATCTCAAACTCTTCGTCAGTGAGTCGTCCCGGCTTGTTGAGTATTTCATCCGCAATGCCGATTTTACCAATATCATGCAGTGCCGACGCAGTAGAGATGAGCTCAATATCGCTGCCACTTATCGTGTATTTATCAGTCTCCACAATAAGCTCCTTTAAAAGCAAATCTGTAAGCTTGTTTATATGTATCACATGACTTCCACTTTCTCCGTTTCTAAACTCAACTATATGGCTCAAGATTGAAATCAGGATTTTATTATTATTCTCACGTCTGTATATCTGGTCTGTCACCATCCTTATAAGCCTGCGCTGCTTTGTATACAGCTTAATGGTATTAACCACACGCTGATATACAATCTTCATATCAAATGGCCTGCTTATATAATCTGACACGCCAAGCTCATATGCTTTTCTAACACAATTTTCAGAGTCCTCACCCGATATCATAATAACAGGAATATCTTCGATCCAGTGATTTTTATTCATATAATTAAGCACACCATAACCATCCATGTTTGGCATAACAATGTCAAGCAGTACTATTGCTATTCCTGTGCCATACTGTTCGATTTTCTCAATAGCCTCGATTCCGTCTGTTGCCTCAATTATTCTAAAATCGTCATTTAACATTTCTGTGAGGATTTCACGATTAATCTTTGAATCATCAACTATAAGGATCTGCTGTTTTATCTCATCAATCTCTTTATCTGCTATATCCCCATCTTTTTCAGTAATTACAATATTTTTTCTGTTTTTAGCTATATACAAAAGAGACTCCGCCTTAAGCACCGCATTCATAACAGTTTCACCATCACATATAATGCCTCCGATGCTCCCCTGAAGCTGGAGCTTTGAGAGCTCGGGAATAACCGTCCTGTTTATAGCTTCGTGAATATCCTTAAGTTTTTTGCCAAACTCCTGCTCTGTCACATCATGTATAATTATAAGAAACTCATCTCCACCATAACGGATTGCCATATCAGACTTTCTGATACTGCTTTTAATGACATCCGCCACTGCACAAAGAGCCATATCTCCTGCCATATGCCCGAGTGAATCATTGTACAGCTTAAAATCATCTATATCAAGCATCGCCACTCCGGTAGCCTTCATAATATTGTTTTTGACATTTTCCTCATAAAACCGTCGATTATAGACTCCTGTCAGCGCATCACTGTACATTTTCTCCTTGTAGCTTACAATTTTTGATTCCAGCTTTTTCCTGACCTCTTCATCTGCAATTGTATGATTATCCATGCGGTTTACAAGCTCCATCACGTAATCTTCACCGTCAATATTATAATATCTGGAAATAACCTGATATGCGTCAAACCCGGAAAACTCCATCTTTATACGCTGTACTCTGTCTTTCATTGTCTTTGAAGATATACAATTTGCACATTGCTCGTTTTTCTTCCAGAACGAATAACATGGACATGGGTCTAGTTTATCCTCATTATCACAATCCAGCTCCATGCGCTCCATTCTCTTTTTGTCAATGAGGCGGATCACATCAAAGATTTCCCTGTAATCCTTTATTTTTTCCTCTATCTGCTTCATTGTATATTGCTTCTGCCCGACTATTTCTTTTTTCATGCCAATGCCTCTTTTAGATATATTTACTCTCAAAATCGTTTATACACATAGGCTTATCAAAATAATATCCCTGTATATAATCAATCCCCATGTTTTTAATTATATCATATTGTCCGGAAGTCTCAACTCCTTCTACACAAACTTTTACTCCAATAGCATTGGCAAGCTCACTTACCATCCTCACAAATGCATTTGAAAAATCATCATCCCCAAGATGTTCAATGAAACATTTATCGATTTTAATGATATCTATAGGCATTTCTCTTATATGATTGAGAGATGAATAACCTGTACCAAAATCATCCAGTGCCACCGCAACGCCAAGCGATTTTATTTCACTGAGTATACGTTTCATCCTGACCATGTCATTGATTGCAAGGCTTTCCGTCACCTCTAGGCATAAATTACACGGTTCAATCTTCACATCATCTATCACCTTTTTTATCTTTTTTACAACATCATTCTGCAAAAGCTGGACAACTGAAAGATTCACATTCACCTTATAATCAGGATACCCCATATCATTCCAATATTTGCAATGTTTTGCCGCCTCATAGAGCACATGCTCCCCGATTGGATTGATAAGTCCAAGATATTCTGCAAGCGGGATAAAATCTGCCGGATTAATAAATCCCAGCATAGAAGAATTCCATCTGACCAGTGCCTCTGCTCCTGCGCAGGTATCCTCTCCGGTCACATCAATAATCGGCTGAAAGTAAACCTTAAATTCCTCACACGCATTCATTGCTGCCTTTCGCATATGTTTCTCAAGGTCAAGCCTTTTAGTACTCTTTCCGTCTATCGTTCCGTCAAAATAAACTATGCGGTTCTTTCCTTCTTTTTTCGCATTAAAAAGTGCAATGTCAGCTTTTCTGATTACCTCCTCAACAGTTGTTGCATCCGTCGGAAAGAAAGCCACACCACCGCTGATTGTACAATAATAATCTTCACCCTTTAAATACCATGGCTTTACAAATATCTGCTGGATATCATTAAGAATATGCTCCAGTTGTGACATTGACTCACCTGTCACAATTACTATAAACTCATCCCCACCCATTCTGTAACAATGATTTTCTATACCATGCACATGCGTTAAGCTGTGGGAAATCGCTTTTAAAAGTACATCACCATACTGATGTCCGAGTCCGTCATTTATATGCTTGAAATCGTCCAGATCTATATAAATAAGTGCTCCCGTACCACTGCTGTTTACTGCATCATTTATGAATCTGCCAAGATCCTGCTCGCATCTCATTCTGTTATAAAGACCCGTGAGAAAATCATTATTGGCCTGCGTTTCCATCTTTTGCTGATAACGCTTTTTCTGTGTTATATCGTATAATGTCACAAGTCTGACCTGTCTGCCGTCTACCAATTTGATATCTGTCCGGTGCACGTCAAACCATTTGTCCTCCTCAACCGAATATATTTCCTCAAAGCTTTTAGCATTCGCGGCATCTAAAAGCACATGATTTTCAAGCTGGTTCTGCTCTATTGTATTTCCCAGGAGTGCCTTACACCAACTGTTCATATATAAGATCTCCTGCTTTAATACATCCGCAACATATATGCCACAGCCTGTATTCTCAAGAATGGCTTCGAGTGAAGCATATGAACCGGCAAGTGAATTGGTGGTTATTTTTTTGCTGAGCACGCTCTGTATTACGCATTTTGTATCATTCAAAAAACTGATATCCGACTTTTCCCATGTCCTTCCATCATTTCTGTCGTAGAAGCAGACATACATCTGGCAGTTGTTTTTTATATACATTGGCTGAAAAACTGCAGCATTTATAGCATATTTTCCCATGAAATTTCTGAACTTTTCCGGCCGTACCGAGTTCGATGAAATAATATACTGTCTGCCTGTAAAAAACGGAACCTCGCTCGTGCTTATCGTCTTAAGTCTGTTGTCTCCACTTGATACAATAACCTCAAAACTTGCTCCATCAACATTTTGTCTTATAATAAATGCCCCCGAAAGTCCCAATGCCTTTACTGTGCTCTCAAGTGCCTTTTCTGCTGTATAAACAAAGCTATCATCCGGCTCTAAAAGCTTTATCACTGAATTGAGCGCCTCAAGCATATGACATTGCTGCTTGATTTCTTCATCACTCTTTTTCATTTTTTCAAGAGCCTCATTGGCAAGGCTCTCATTCTTCATAGTGATAAGAAGCTGCCTGGTCAAAAGCTCTAAAAACTCTAATGCGAGCGACACTCCCTGCTCTGTTGTGGTTAATGTTCCCTGAGGCAGCTTTTCCCTGACATCATCCGGTATCTTTTCATCAATAAGCGCAAGCGCTGCCCACATAAGCTTCTGTTCCCCATCCACACTGACAGATACTCCATACAGCTTTGCATATTCAACATCAAGAGGCTCCTCTATCACGCTCTCAACAGCGCAGTCCTCCAGCCTGCTCAGGAGATTCATATACCTGCTTTCTCCCGCAATACTGTGCAAAAATACCTTTTCGTTTTCTGTTCCATATGCCTTTGTTATAACACCATCTTCACGGTTCAGACACGAAAGGTATACCCTGTTTGCCCTGCAAAAATAATCCTGTATTTTTTGAAAAAGTGTGGGTTTTGACATATTAATTCTCCTAAGCAAAATCTAATCCTATACCATATACCTGATTACAAAAAGATAAAAGCCCTTTTTGTCAAGTATACAGGTTTCCTGCAACAGCTTATACTCCGGTCTGAGCCTTATCTGTTTCTTCACAAAACCAATCTCATTTGAATACATAACAATAATACCGCCCTTAGCCAGTATCTGCTTTGCCTTATCAAAGAACCTCTCATAAAACAGCTCCATTTCAGAACGTGTCTTTTTTCCTCTGACAGGCATATCCGTTATAAGCTCATCGAATTTATAGTCATGTTTGAAATCAAAGAAATCCCTATGTATAAAATTAATTCCTGTTTTAGCAATTCTTGCATTTTCCCTGCCCATTTCAATGGCATCACCATATATATCCGTCGCATATATCTCCCTCGCCGGTACTGCGAGCTTACGCTCTATCAGCATTGTTCCCACGCCGCAAAAAGGATCCATGATCTGCGCATTTTCTTTTAGATATGGCTTTGCAAGCTCTACCAGAAGTGCTGCTGTTGATGGATGAATTGATGTGGACAAAACATTTTTACGATACGTAAATCTATCATCCTTAACAGAGCAAAGCCTTAAGCACGGAAAATAACTGCCATCTCTGGTCTGTATTAATTTAATCACGACTTCATAATTGTTTGCTGAGTTTATCAGCTTACCGCCGGAAAGTCTGTCTAATGCGGCAGAAAGGCGACTTTGAAACTCCCCATCTGCGCTGCTTTCTATCCTGTAATAAAAAGGTCCCGGTTCCCTGTGCATGCGTCTTAATATATCATACATATCTGATTTCCAGAGCTGTGATGCCATCTCCCTTTCATTACCTGACAGAAGGCCTTCTGTATTTATCATGAAATACATCTGTCTATATGTACGCACCTTCATGATAAGCCTGATATTATCTGTTTTTACAATCACGCCGAGCGGGTGAAGCTTTTTCTCCTTAACCGGAAGCTGACGCCTGACAATCTCTCTGTGCAGCTTATTTGTGGTGAGCAAAAGCTCTGCTCTGACGCCCTCAAGTATTGGTGTATGCTGTTTGATTCCATTATATTTAATCAGGATTTTATTTATCTCACGCAGTTCTTCATCAACATGTTTTCTGTTTTCTTCAGTTATCTCAGTCTGTTCAAGAAGCTTTTTCTGTTCTCCAAGCTTTGGTACAAGCTGCGGTATATCAAGCTGCAAAAGTGCAGTCAGATATGAACTCTTCACAAAACGTGTATTCTCTGATTCATATGCCTTAAATAAATCATCAGCAAGATGTGAGATTTGTAAATCACCAATCAATAAAGCAGCATTTTTTCTGGTCTTCGCATCCTCCGATGCCAGAAAAGAAATAAGTAAATCATCATGCTCCTTAAGAAGCTCATAAGCCTGCACCTTACACTCCTGCTCCTTTATAAGGCTCCTCAATCTGCTAAGATTCTGACGTGTGTTTTCCTGTTTTAACAATTCTTCAATAACTTCTCTCATCTTTATTTAATCATCCTTTAATTATTTTCCGTCGAATTTTCCTTTGGCACACCATTTTCTTCGATGTATGTATCCAGATCCTTGTGAAACAGCTCCCACGCATCCTCATGCTCCACGAAGTAGAGCGGACACTTCTTGCCTGTCACATCGTAATGTCTTATTACATCATCCGCACTCAGATCATACCGTCCCATAAGCCATGTCGTGAGCTCTATAAGTGACTGGTATGTACTATCATTGAACTTTCCGGTCTCATCCTCTATACAGCACTCTATTGATATGGTGTCATTGTTTCTGTTATTTGATGCATACGATATCTCATTGCACGGTATGCACTGCACTATCTCACCCTCTAAGCCTATCACAAAATGTGAGCTTGCTTTGGTCTTTTTGGTCTCTGCCAGGCCGTTGAAATAGTCTCTGTTTTGTCTGGCCGTAGTCCCGGGATTTGCTGTGTAATGTACAACTATGCCTTTTACCTTCTCAAGTGCCTTCTGTGGTCTGGAATACTGATTGGGTGTCAGCAGCTCTACATCCAGCTTTGGCTCTGTGGGATTGTAGAGAGTACTGGTCACCTCTGCCTTTACCTCTTCCTGCTTTGCCTTTCTGGCTCTTTGCACTCCCACTATGATTATCGCAGCAATTAAAATTATTATCATGCCTATCACAACGGCATCAGTTATGAGCTGCTTCCTTCGAACCTGTGCGCGATGTTTCTTTCTATATGCTTCGCGCTTTTTCTGCCTTATCTTTTCGTACTCGTCCATTTAATTATCCCCGGTTATCTCTTTTGTTTGCTTTTATATAACTATTCCAAGCTTTTATAAACATTTTCATATATTAAAAATATTTTAGCACAAATCGTATTATTATGCCACATAAAATAGCATGTAAAACAATACAAAAGCACCAGATATTACGACGTAACATAATACCCGGTGCTTTATTATAAATGCATATTCTTACCAATCACACTTAATTAATCACATTTAATCTCGTGAACCCATCCATCCGGTCCATCAATGTGACCCATCTGGATGCCTGTAAGTGTGTCACGAAGCTTCTTTGTGACAGGTCCCATCTCATCCATACCGCTTGGGAAGCAGATTTCCTTGCCATGGTCTACAATCTTTCCTACAGGAGAGATTACTGCTGCTGTTCCACAGAGTCCACACTCAGCAAAATCCTTTACCTCATCAAAGAGTACCTCTCTGTGCTCTACCTTGAGTCCTAAGTACTTCTCTGCAACTACCATCAGTGAACGGCGTGTGATTGATGGAAGGATACTGTCTGACTTAGGTGTAACAAATGTGCCATCCTTTGTGATAAAGATGAAGTTTGCACCACCTGTCTCCTCTACCTTTGTACGTGTTGCAGGATCGAGGTACATATTCTCTGCAAAGCCCTGTGCATGTGCATCTACAATAGCATGAAGACTCATTGCATAGTTGAGTCCGGCCTTGATATGTCCTGTTCCGTGAGGTGCTGCTCTATCAAAGTCTGACACACGGATTGTAATTGGCTTTGCGCCACCCTTGAAGTATGGTCCTACAGGTGTTACAAGGATTCTGAACTGATACTCATCAGCAGGCTTTACACCGATTACTGCGTTTGTTCCCATAATGTATGGTCTGATATAGAGTGTAGCGCCTGAGCCGTATGGTGGAACCCATGCAGCATTTGCCTTTACTACTTCCTCAACTGCCTTTACAAATCTATCCTCCGGGAATACAGGCATCTCAAGTCTCTCACATGAATCCTTAAGACGCTGTGCGTTTAAGTCAGGTCTGAAGCAGACAATTCTGCCATCCTCTGTTGTGTATGCCTTAAGTCCCTCGAAGCATGTCTGTGCATACTGGAATACTCCCGCACACTCATTAAGTGTCACTGTATGATCCTTTGTGAGCTGTCCATCGTCCCACTTTCCATCTTTATAATTAGAAACATAGCTATAATCTGTTTCCTGGTAGCCAAAACTAAGGTTTGACCAATCGATATCCTTCTTTTCCATCTTTATATCCTCCGTTTCTTTACGGATCCGATATAACCTAGCGTTATCATATATCGGGTCTACTATCATTTATGCTCATTCTAGTACAATAGAAAAAAAATGTCTAGTACTATTTTTTTATAATAACCATAACTTAAGTTTCTATATAGCTTTTTTTACTATTATAAGATAAGGCCTGACTTTTTCTTACTTTTTTCAATAGCTGTATTAAACCTTCCAAACGGACGCCCAAGCAGCAGTCCGATCACAAGCGATATTGCTATAAATATAAGAAGAATCGCAAGATCCTTGCAATAATCAAAGCGGTACATGCCTCCCACGCACTCTCTTAGGGCATTCATGGCATAGTTAAACGGCATGAACTTATACAGTGCTCTGTACACCTGTGGCAGCACCTCAACCGGGAATGTGCCACCTGCGCCTGCCACCTGAATGACCATAATGACTACTGCTACAGCCTGTCCCACATTGCCCCAGGCTGCTGTGAGCGAGTACATAAGAAGCGTGAATACAAGGCTTGTCAGTGCGCTTGCACACCAGAAAAGGAACGGATGCCTGCATTGTATTCCGACAAAGAACAAATCACCGAGCACCGTCACAAGTGTCTGAAGCTGGCCTATCACAAAAAATGTGATATATCTGCCAAAAAACTTATGTACGCTGTTTACTTTGCCAAGTGATTTTATATCGTCAGTGTCCTTTACCTTTGTTTTCACAAGTGCAACAGTTATAAGACCTCCCACCCACAGAGCCAGCACTGTGTAAAACGGTGCCATGGCTGAGCCATATGTGGATATCTCATATATCTTCTGCTCATCCATAGACAGCGGTGATGTCACAAACTGCGCAATGAGTGTCGGATCTGTCTGAAGCAGCTTTACAATCTCATTAAACTGCTCATCGTTTGATAAATTATCAAATCCTGATATAACATTCTGCAAACCATCTCTGATCTGCTGTACATACTGTCTGGTATTTACAATATCTGCATTTCCTGATTTAAGAACTGCCGAATAATCATCTAGTGCTTTTTGTATATCCGGGAAGCTGTTGTCCAAAGAACCAAGCATGGACTGTGTCTCAATAAGTGCATATTCTATATCATATACCGCTCCTGTGAGATTCGGTGACACGCTGTGGTCAAATGTATTTTTAAGTGTATCTATTGCGGACTTGGCACTTGACACATCCGCTTTTATCGACTCCTTAAGAAGCTTTAGCTTATCTGCCGTCAATTCAGTATCAGACTTAAGGTCTTTTATCTGTATTTTAATGCTTTTGATATTATTTCTGACAGCCTCTATCTGCGAGCTATCCACTCCCTTTAAGCCCTCAATAGCTGAAAGAGTATTCTCAGCAAGCTGCTCTACCGTATCAAAACCCGCCACAGAAACAGATATATCCACAGTATCGGCATCAGCTAACCCCGACGCATTTAAGAGCTGTATGGAGTTTTCCAGCACATCGAGCTGGCTGTTTATGTTTGATAAGCTTATGTCGACCATCTGTGTGATGGTTTGTGCTGTCTGCGCCCCCGAAAGCACCGATGACTGCATGCCGCTTACCGATGACTGTCCCCCGTCAATCAGCCCCTGCACACTCGGAAGCAGTGACTGTGTCGAGCCTATCAGGCTGTCTGCTGAATCCGTAAGCATGGCAAATGTATCGAGCATGCCTGCATATGTAGAAAGAGTCGTATCCATATCCTTTAGCTTGTCAACAACTGTTCCGGCCAGGTTATCACCTGATTTGCCGTCTCCCACTATGAGCTCTCCCGACTTTGACGCTATCTCCGTAATCGTGCTCACCATTGAAGAGTTTACAGACTGCTGCACCGTGGTCTTGACCTTTGAGGTTATCTTTGTTGCTATGGCATTTTTCTTGCTGTTTTCATAGTATTCTATCTGCGGATTGACCGGCTCACCGCTTAGGAAGCTAAGCATATCAGCTGAAAAATCCTTCGGCACAATAAAGGCTGCATAGCACTTTCCACTATAAACATACTCCAGTGCCTCTTTACTGCTATCTGTGAAAATCCAGCCAATTGCATCGTTTTCCTTCAGCCCCTTTATGACTCTGTCTCCCATACATAGCTTTAAATCGCCGACGCTCATCCCCTCATCCTCAGAATATACTGCTATATGCATCTGTGATGTAGCTTCCTCTCCGTAAGGATCCCAGTTGGACATAATATTAAACCATGCGTACAAAGCCGGGATGATGCCAAGACCCATAATAATGACTATGGCAACCACATTTGTAGATATGCGTTTCAGGTCAGCCAGATATATTTGAAATATTTTTTTCATTGCTCGGCATCCTCCCCTGTACTTTGCTGCTTCGTATCAAATTTCTGCTCCACTCTTTCGGCTATTTCCTGCACCCTGTCCTCAATCTGCACGACAGGACTCACACTCTGTGCATCACTTCCGCTTATCTCATTCATCTTCTCCTGCAACTTATAGTCCACATACTCGACTCCGATTAAATACACTGCGATAGCAAACAGACTCACTATCCACAGTACAAGAAAAATGATTTTGGAGCTGTCTGGCACAATCATCAGCAGCACAAGAAAAAAGAGCGGAATGATGTATATGCACCTTAATCCTATTTTTATCCGTTTTTGATTCTGCTCATGGATGGTCTTTTCATATCCGACCAGCTTATCGTACATCTCGCGCAATCTCTTATCATCGAATGGCAGCTGCTCATTCACATTATTATTTGCATTATTATTCATATCATTATCCATATTGGAATCTTTATTACTGTTTCTACCTATATCCTGCATACTTTCCTTCCCGCTTTATAGCTTACGGCACATCAGAAGTACCATATCAATATGCCAATTATCAATTTATTAATTGTACATTTAACTATAGCATCTCAGTATCTTCCATACGCTTCTCTATAAAATGATTGAGTCTGATAAACGGCTTTCGTATCACAAGTCCTATCACCAAAGAGGCTGCGCCAAAAAGTAAAAGCGTGATATAACATTTGCCGAGTGTGTTTTCGTACATACCTCCTATACACTCCCTCATCGCATTTATCGCATATGGGAATGGGAAGAAAATATACACTGCCCTGAAAAATGCCGGCAGCGCCTCTATCGGATATGTGCCGCCGCTTCCTGCAATCTGAAGTACCATGACAACCACCGCCAGTGCCTTTCCTATATCACCAAAGGATATGGTCAGAGAATATATGAGCAGTGAAAATGTAAGGCTTGTCACTACGCCTGTCACAATAAATGAAACCGGATGCACACACTGTATTTTAAGCAGGTATAAATCACCTAGCACAATGATAAAAGTCTGTACCTGTGACAGTAAAAAGAATGTCAGATATCTGCCAAAATAAAGCTGTGAAGGCTTTAGTTTCCCAAGCCCCTTAGCATCCGCGTGAACCTTTACTAACGAAACAAGTATAGTCATGCCCACCCATATGGCAAGTGTCGTGTAAAAAGGTGCTACTCCGGAGCCATAATTGGCTATCTCGTAGATATAATTATCTGATACCTGCACCGGCTCTGAAAAGAAGCTGCCAAGCTTTTCAGGATTCCCCGAAAGCAGATTCACTATGATATCAGCTTTTTCATCCTCAGAGGCTGCTTCAAGCTTGTCGAGTGTCGTATTTATCTTGTCAGATGCTGATTCTATGACCCCCTTAAGCTGTGTCATGCTCATATTGAGTGTATCAAGCGTACTGTCCACTCCGTCAAACACCTGCGCCATGGAGCCTGATGTCTGACTTAGATTGCCAAGTGTGGTCTGCATTGAATCAAGAACAGACGACATACTGCTTATCATACCGTCCACCTGTGGCACTATCTGTGAGGTATATGTATCATTCACTGCTGACGCGGTCGATGAAAGAGCCGACATTACACTCTTAAGTGTTTCTGCAGAATTCTGTGTTTTTCCCGATAAATCCACAGACTGTGTGCTTTCTATCATGCTCTTTGTCCGTTCCTTGACAAGCTCTATATTGGAAATAAGTGTGCCGACATGGGTATCGTCCATATCCGGCTTTATTTTGTTGATTTTGTCCTCAAGAGTATCAATATTACCTTTCAAAGCATCCGCTGACTGTTTAATATTTTGCACATCACTTTGAATAGTATTTACATCCTGTGACAGATTTGCATCTGAAATCTGCTTTGATATATCATCAATCGAGCTCTTCACCTTTGCTAATGCCGATGTGATATCTGCACTAAAGCTGTCGAAGGATTGTCTGGTGGACTGCAGATCATTTTTACTCTCTTCAAGCCTGTCTGTGCCCTTTGCAAGCTTATCCTGTCCATCTTTGAGTGCTTCGCCCGTTTCTTTAGACACCTGTGATAATGCCTTATTCCCGTCAATAAACGTATCTATCATGGCATCGTACTGCGCAAGACTCTCAGATACCGCTTCAAGCTTACCGGTCATCTGCCCCACAGCATCCTTTTCCTTCATGTCATCGGATATTACGTTGGTCTCCTTAAATACCTGCTCTGCAAGCACCTTTATAAACTGCTTATTAATACTTGATTTAACAGCACTTGCTGCACTGTCCGTTATCTTTGTCGCAACAGCATTTTTCTTGTCGTTGAGATAGTAGGTAATCCTTGGATTTTCAATATTGTCAGCTACACCATGATACATGCTGTAGGTAAACTGCTCATCTATGACAAGTGCAGAATAATATCTGCCTGACTTAACACCCTCAACAGCCTTTTCCTCTGATTTAACAAATTTCCAGCCTATAGTATCCTTTTGCTTTAATGACTCTACCACACCATCGCCCATATTGACAGTTTCGCTGTCATTCTTCGTCCAGCCCTTGTCCAGATTGACTACTGCAATTGCTATATTTCCGGTGTTGCCATACGGGTCCCAGTTGGCATAGATATTAAACCATGCATACAGCGCCGGCAGCACGCACAGTCCTATCACTATAATGAGTACAAGCACATTTCGGAATATGCCGCACATATCTCTTTTAAAAATTCTTAAAATATCAGCCATGAATCATCCTCTTATATCCGGTGTTTATATCCGGTGCTGTTTAAGCTCCCCAATAAAATACAAGGAGCCAAATGCAACATTTTTCGTATCTCTTTTCAGGTGCCTTCTTATCTCATCAACTCCTGAAAGCTCTGTTGCCTCAACGCCCTCTTTTCTGATAAAATCAGCAAGGTGCGATGCCTGCAGTGCCCTGTCTGAATCCGGTGTCACTGTATAAAACTCCTCAGCAAGCGGCAAAATCTCACGTATCATCACATCATAGTCCTTATCAGCCATGACTCCCATGAAAAAGCAAAATTTCTCACCCGGATACATCTGCATGAGGCTCTCCTTAAGCGCATCAACTCCATTGCTGTTGTGTGCTCCGTCCACTACCAGAAACGGCTCCTTCGATACTATCTCCATGCGTCCCGGCCACACAGCCTCTTCAAGTGCACTCTTTATCCTGTCATTCAGGTCTGTTTTCTCGCTCTTTGACCCTGTCTTATCATATTGCATTTCGTATTCCAGCCCGCTATAGTGCTTTCCCAGCACATACCGCGCCGCAAGCTCTGCCGCTGCTGCATTCTCCCACTGAAATGTGCCACAAAGCCTCAGTGCGTAGCCGCTGCAGCGTGCTATATCGCTTTGCTCCACAGTGATTATCCTCGCATGCTTTTTTTGCGCTTCCTGCTCGATTACCTGCATGGCACGTTTATCCTGCTGTTCCACCACCACTGTGCCGTTTTCCTTTATGATGCCGGCCTTCTCAGCCGCTATATCCGCTATATCACTGCCAAGGATAGCCATATGGTCATAGCCTATCTTTGTAATAACGGCACATTGCGGTGTGCCAATTGCATTTGTTGAGTCAAGCCTGCCTCCAAGCCCTGTCTCAATGACCATATAATCGCACTGCTGCTCCTCAAAGTACAAAAGAGCCATGGCAAGGCAGTAATCAAACATCGTAAGTCCTATGCCAAAATCTATATCAAGCAGATAGTTTCCAAGCCGTGTGACATCCTCCTTAGGTATCATACGCCCATCAACCGTGATGCGCTCCTCAAAATCTACCAGATGCGGTGATACAAACGTGCCTACCCTCATATGCTCTTTTTTTAATATACTAGAAAAAAAAGCGCACACCGAGCCCTTTCCATTGGTGCCTGCCACATGGATATACGGTATTATGCGCTTTTGCTTTCCTTTTTCTCTCAGCACCTTTATGACCTGTGCTGTCACCACCACTCCCGGCTCATTGCCGAAACGGCGTGTGTTTTCTATTTTGTTTAAAACCTGTGTGTAATCTAAATTTCCCATGCCATCATTATAATATATCCGGCCGATAAAATAAAGACCATATCCTTATACTGCTATAATAATGCCTCCGTCATTTGCATACATGCTTGAGATGCCGGCAGTATCCACAATGACAATCTTCTTAAATCTGGCAAGCTTCTCAAGGCATGCCTTCACATACTGTGCACGCTCAGGGCAGTTGCAGTGTGAAATTGCAAGAATCCTGTGCTCACAGTCCTTTGTGGCAGCCACAACATCCTCTACCATCTTGGCAAGTGCCCTCTTCATGCCTCTGGCCTGGCCAAGCTGCTGGATTGAGCCCTCATCGGTTGAGCCCATGACAGGCTTTATATTTAAAGTGCTGGCCACAAAAGCCTTCAGGTTGCTTAATCGTCCTGCCTTTCTTAACGTATCAAGTGTCTCAAGCACAAAGAAGGTATTCATTGAAGCTATATACTCCTCTGTCTGCTTTACAACCTCATCAAACGAAAGTCCGCTCTCTTCAAGCTCCTGCACCTTCATACCGATTAGTGTCTCGCCTATAGATGCTGAGCAGGAATTGAATACATAGATTTGCTTGCCACAGTCCTCATGCTCCTCGTTGTACAGATTGACCGCTAAAACAGCGCTGTTGTATGAGCCGCTGAGCTTGCCCGAAAGTGTGACAACATATACATGGTCAGCCTCTCCCTCAAAGGCCTGCATATATTCCTCAGGAGACGGGCATGACGACTTTGGTCCCTTTACGCTCTCCTTTACTCTTCTTAAGAAATCATGCTGGTCAAAGCTCTCATCATCGCGGATTCTGTATCCGTCAACATCAAGCTCGAGTGCCACATTGCAAAAATGTCCATCCTTCTTAAGGCTATCTGTGAGCTCACCACAGCTATCTATTATAATCTTATACATATCTATTCCTCCTGCACTATATGATAATAAAAGTTTAAATTACTTTTTTAAAAGTTATTTCATTCCGTAACAAGTAGTTTTCATTACTACGTCATATTAGCACGAAAACTAAACTTATGCAAGAGGTTTCTGTATTTATTTTCCCATAATGGTTATCTGCCCTTTAATGGTACCCGAAAAAGGCCGTCACACAGTCGCTTAAGGCTTTCATGTCGCGTACTCCCATAAGCTCACAGGCTGAGTGCATGGCAAGAATAGGTATACCTATATCCACAGTCTTTACCGGCAAAAGCGTACCTGCAATCGAGCCCAGTGTGCTGCCGCCACGACTGTCCGAACGGTTCACAAAACGCTGGTAAGGTATGTCCTTTTCATCACACAGCTGACATAGAATGGCAATAGCCTGCGCATCCGTAGCATACGACTGCGAGCACGCCTGCTTGATACAAAAGCCCTTTCCAATGACAGGCTTATTTGTGATATCCATCTTTTCCTTTTTATTAGGATGAAGCGCATGAGCCACATCGACAGACAAAAGCATGGCATCATATATGCTCTCATCTATTTCATTTTCTGAAAGGTCCATATTTCTTAAAATACGTCTGAGCATATCGTGAAGCATTATAGAGGCCGCGCCCTGCTTACTGTTACTTCCAATCTCCTCATGGTCGAAAAGCGCTATGATGTTTATTCCATCAGCTCTGTTTCCATCCTCTATGGCATCAAGAAGTGCCCTGCAGGATGACTGGTTGTCGATTCTCGGCGATGAAATCATAGTATCATTCACACCGACAAAGCAAGGCTCATCCATGCAAAATGTATTGAGCTCGAAGTCTATGATGTCGCTCTTTTCCACAGACAGCTCGTTTGCCAGAAAGCCAAGGAAATAATCCGTGGTCTTTTCATCCTCAGGTATTGAATCAAGCACCGGCATCAGATCCACCTGATTATTTATCTCGACTCCCTTATTCACATCCCTGTTCATATGAATGGCAAGATTTGGAATAATCATGACAGGCTTTTTAGACCTATATAGCACCATACGCGGCTTGAACACATCCTCACTCTTTATAGCCACGCGCCCTGCCACTCCGAGAGGTCTGTCAAACCATGTGTTTAAAATCGGTCCTCCATACACCTCTACATTAACCTGTGCATATGAGTTTGTCATAAAATCCGGATTTGGCTTTATGCGAAGATATGGATAGTCTGTGTGAGCTGCCGCTATTCGCACCATATCCTTTTTGTTGTAGCCGCTTCCTACAGTAAACGCAAACATGGTCGTATCATGGTGATTTAAGACATACCTGCCACCGCGCACAAGCCTCCAGTCTCCTGTATAATCTATCTCCTCAAATCCGTTTTCCAAAAGTTCCTGCTTTGCAGCCCTCACGCACTCACATGGTGAAACTGCCGCTTTAAGTAAATTAAATAATTTTTCCTGTTTCATGGATTGCCTCCTGTTTTCATTGCATAACGCATTTATTCTACCACGGACTTTACAATTATTCCAGTTGAACAGGCTTTATTTTTAAGGCTATTTTTATATCTATTTTTATGGCATAATCCGCGAATCTGATGTATGATATAATAATCGATAATTATTCAAAACCACCCAGAACAATCATTCGCTGTCACATACAATGTGGAAAATGAGGAGAAATTATGATATCAATTGAACTGACAGACACAAAGGACTTTATGAACAAGCTGCTTCGCACAGAAATCTTTGACAACTTCCTGCTCCAGGAGGCCGTCATCACAAAGGCAGCCTCATACGTCATAGATGGTCACCTGCAAAAGGGCTTTTACAGCTCCACAGAGCTTGAGGAAAATGGTATAGCTGGCTATAGCATTCTCCCCTTTAGGATGCTTCGCACAAACTGCTTTGACCTGATAAAGGGCAGACAGACTCCATCGTCATTCAAGTTTGTCTTTCTGCTTTCACCTGAAAACATGGAGCACACCCTAAGCAGTCTGCACTCTGCTTTCACCGTGTCTGATATCAGTGGTTTTTTCATTAATATCAGGTATCAGAGCCAGCTTCTGACTCTGACAACCGGAATATCCTACAATATTTTTTCAGCGGATAAGACCTTAGACAGTGAATGGGATAAGCTTGTAATGAAATTTTTAGCAAATAATGACATAAACTTTAAAGAACTTTGACTTTATTGCTTTACATCTTAAACCTGTTATGCTATTCTAACGTTAGTTGCGTAAGCAGCATTATTATTATTTGGAGGTACTTTCGATGAGCAAAGGTACAGTAAAATGGTTCAATAACCAAAAAGGTTACGGATTCATCACAGCCGAGGACGGAAAGGATGTATTCGTACATTTCTCAGGACTTAACATGGAGGGCTTCAAAACTCTCGAGGAAGGTGCAGCAGTAGAGTTCGATATCACTGATGGCGCTAAAGGTCCACAGGCAGTTAACGTTGAGGTAGTTAAATAATTTTGACCCCTCAAGCAATCTAGTTTCTATGTACCTTTTTCTTTATTATATATTTAGGTAAAATTATAGTTACAAAAATGTTAATTGGGGAATAAGATATAAGAATCATGATTAAAAAAGAAGAGTTCATTTCGAACTCTTCTTTTTTGTGCTTTTTTATTGTTTTGGTGCTTTTAGTTGTTTATGCGATGATGAGACATCGGTGAGCTTGTGGTGAGTGGTAAAAACGTGTAACCGTTCGCCTGTCCCCACTGGATGATCTGCTCGACCGCATTGACACTGAATTCCTTTATGTCATGCTGCAATACAACAGATACATTATGGCTCTGCACACCGGAGATGACATTCTGTACCACCTGTTCCGTGCTGATTGGCTTTGGGTTTGCATCTCCGCTCGATACATTCCAGTCACAGTATAAAAGCCCTCTTGCTGTCACATCATTTACGAGCTGTGTCATAATGCCCGGACAATAATCCTTACTTACAGTATTTGATGAGCCACCCGGGAATCTGATGATTGACGCATCATTTCCTGTCTGTGCCTTTATGATACTGTTCATCTGCTCAAGGTCATCAAAAAATGCCTGCTCACTTGTATATATCTGGTTGTATTTGTGGCTGGCAGAGTGGATAGCCACTGTATGTCCTCTCTTTGCCTCCTCTGCTATCATGTTCTGATAGTCAGGATGTGTATTTGTAACAAAGAAGGTGGCCTTTACATTGTATTTATCAAGCACATCTAATAGCCCCTGTGTATACTTTCCGGGACCATCGTCAAAGGTAAGATAAATAATCTTGTTGCCCGGATTTACTGTGTCCGCCGTGGCAGCCGGATCATACACACTGACCACTCTTGTAGCAGTAGCCTTATTTCCTGATGAATCTGAGACCTCATAGGTCACAGTATACTTTCCTGCCTTATCCTTATCTACCTTATCTCCTGATACCTTGACACTGTCTGTGATGTCTCCGTCACAATTGTCTGTTGCTGTGTATCCCGGATCACTGTACTTATCACCCTTTTTAACTGACATAAAATCATCACCCGAAAGCTTTATCTGCGGTGCAGTGCTATCTGTGACATGCACAGTCCTTTTGACCTCGCTCTCATTCTTTGACGAGTCAGCGACACTGTACTTTATCTCATAGTCTCCCGGCTTTGAAGTATCGACAGCTCCTGTGACAGATACCTTGTCTGTCAGATCCCCATCATAGTTGTCTGTTGCCGTATATCCCGGGTCACTGAACTCGCTGCCTGCCTCTACAGTCATCTCTGCATCGCCATTTAATGTAATCTCCGGAGCCTTCTTATCCCTCACTTCAACCTTGATTGTCTGTGTCGCAGTTTTTTTACCGTATTGAGCAGTTACCTTTATCTCGTATGAACCTGTCTTTGTCGCATCGACATTACTGTCTATAGTACATTTTATCTCTTTTCCCTTCCGGTTTATAAGCCTGCCTCTGACATACGCCTTGATTTTTGGTGCCTCAAACTTTTTGCCATACTCAACAGTAATACCGTTTTTGAACTTGCTGCTGAACTCAATGTGTGAGTCAAAGCATGTGATATATACTATAAACGCCACCACCAGAACTATTGCAGCCGTAAGTATGCCGATAATCATCTTTTTATTTTTGTCCATTTTTCCAATCCTCTTTAGCATTTTATAATTATTCTCTCTATATTATTACTCAAACCTGATAATATTATTTCAAGCAGTATCTATTATAGCGTTAAACAATCTTTTTTGCTACTGCAAATTCCTTGAGAATTTCTTAATGTTGGCTTCATATATTTCATTTATGTTACAATTGTTTCTTTATCATGAATACCTCCGGTGCAGTCTTAATAAGTAATTAATTTATTTAATATATTTGTTACTATTCAGTTCTCAATATGACTAACCACATATCTTTTTGCAGATATTCGCAATCACAAAAATCCCCCGAACAAGTCGGGGGATTTAAAAAGCTTATGCTGTAACAATCATTTTATTACTGCTCCTTACGGTGCATCTCAAATGTCTCCATATGGTAGTTGGCGATGTTGTCACGAATCTTTCTGTCATCTGCTCTGCTTAAGAGATCATCACGGAACTTCTTGGTAGATACCATGTCATTGTATGAGCTTGGTCCGCCTACGCAGCCGCCCTCACATGCCATTCCCTCGATGAAGTTCTCAGGAAGCTTGCCTGCCTTCATGAGGAGAAGTGCTTTCTTACACTCTGCTGCTCCGTTTGCCTTGCAAACCTTACAATCAACATCCTCGCCTTTTTCCTTCATACTCTCGATTACGGCTGCTGTAACTCCGCCTGAGTTTGCGAAACGCTTACCGTATACTGAGCCCTCCTGGTATGAGGTATCATCAGCCTCAAGCTGTACACCCTTTGCCTTCATAATAGCACGAATCTCGCTAAAGGTAAGTACATAGTCTGCATTGCCCTCTATCTTCTGATCATGTACCTCTGACTTCTTGGCAACACATGGTCCGATGAATACTGTAACTGCATCAGGGTCCTTTGCCTTGATCATTCTTGAAACTGCACACATAGGTGAAACAGTTGTAGAAATCTTGTCAGCAAGCTCAGGATAGTGCTTTCTAACCATATTTACAAATCCAGGACAGCATGATGTAACCTTCTTCTCTCCTGCCTCGTATGCCTCAAGCCACTCGTCAGCCTCGTATGCTGCTGTCATATCTCCTCCGAGTGCTACCTCAACAAAACCGTTGAAGCCAACTGCCTGCATAGCTTTCTTCCAGCTGTTCATAGTGATATTTGCGCCAAACTGTCCCTCTGCTGCAGGTGCAACCATAGCGTATACATGCTTATTCTCTGACTTGATTGCATCGATTACATCTACGATGTATGTCTTTGATCCGATAGCTCCGAATGGACAGCTGTGGATACACTTACCACATCTGATACATTTGCTCTCATCAATCACTGAAATGCCGTACTCATTGTATGTAATGGCATTTACAGGGCAAGAGAACTTACATGGTCTCTTTAAATGAGCGATAGCGTTGTAAGGACATGCCTGTGCACAGCGTCCACACTCCTTACACTTCTGTGGGTCGATATGTGAGCGGAGACGTCCTGCCTCGATTGCTCCGAACTTACATGCATTGATACAAGCCTTGCCAAGACAGTTCTGACAGTTCTCAGTAACTGTGTAGCTTGAAATCGGACAATCCTCACATGCTGAGCTGATTACCTGGATGATATTGCCGTCATCGTTTATGCTTGGTGCTTTACCCTCTGCAAGTCTGACACGTTGACGGATGATTTCTCTCTCCTTGTAGATACAGCAACGGAACTGAGGTGTCGGTCCCGGAATAAGTGTAAATGGGATGTCATCTCTGATCTCATCGAGGTTACCTGCAAATGCAGCCTTTGCGACCTCAAGCAAAACTGCATGTTTGATTTTGATTACGTTTTCGTCAGCGTACATATTATCTCCTTTTCCTTAAAATAATGTATATTTTGTTACCTAATTAATTACATACTTAGAAGAATCATTACATCATGTGACACTTCCCATATCACATGACCTGATTCCTCTAAAAAAATGCTCCTAGTATTTATCTACTAGGAACATTTTACAAAATTTTTTAAACTTTTTCTACCCTTGTATTCATCAAAATACAAAGAATTGTTATTTTTTTCACAATAGCGGCAATTTTAATAAAAATTACTCATGGCGCAGTGCATCAATAGGGTTCAGGTTCGCTGCCTTGTATGAAGGAAGCATACCGAATATGATTCCGATTGCCATGGAAAAAAGCACCGCAAGTATAGCTGCTGCCGGACTTATCGCTGTCGGCGTGCCGTTTAGCATTGAGATGACCTTAGAGAGTATCACTCCGACAAGCACTCCGACTAAGCCTCCAAGACTTGTGAGAACAACTGCCTCTGTGAGGAACTGTCCAAGTATTGCTCCCTTTCCTGCTCCGATTGCTTTTTTAAGTCCTATCTCTGAGGTACGCTCTGTGACTGACACAAGCATGATATTCATGACGCCGATACCACCGACAAGCAGTGATATTCCAGCAATCCAGATCAGCATCATGTTGGTTGACTGGCTGAGCTGCTGTATCTGCTTTGCCTGCTCCTGTAAATCCTGTGCCTTGTAGGTCACATCAGAGCCGTCTGTAACATTTAAATTGCTGTTAAGTATCTCCTCAGCAGCCTTTCCCACTGTAGCCATGGTATCCGTGCTGTCTGCCTTAAGCAAAAGGTTCTGCGGCTCATCATAACCAAATATAACCGGCCATGTTCCGCTTGGCACAAATACATTGCCCTGGCTGTCATCATGGGCATACATATAGTAATCATCCATTGAGTTTATTACCAGGTCATAGCTGTCCTTTTCCGTGACTACACCGACTACTGTAAACGGATATCCCTGTATCTCTACTGTCTTGCCGAGCGCGCTCTCTCCTGAAAACAGGCTGCTCTCCACGCTCTCATCAATAAGAGCCACCCTGCGTGCATTTGCATAGTCATTCTTTGAGAAGCCTCTGCCCTTCATGACTACATAGCTTGCAGTATCGAAATATCCGCCATCGACACCTGTTATATTGCCGCCCGAAAGCGCCGTGTTCAGATAATAGACTGCATTGGAAGCCTGTCTTGTACGGTAAAGAGCTGCATTTTTCACATGGTCGAGCTCCTTTATGCTGTCAAGTGTGGCAGCCGATACCTCAGTCACTCCCGCCGGCGCCGTTTCATATGATAAATCCATATCATAGCCATCCTTCTGCAGTGTGACCTTTACGTTATTACTTCCCGAACCTATGAGGTTCTTTTCTATCTGTTCGTTTGTGCCCTGAATTGTGGAAACAATCGCAATAATTGCTGCAATTCCAATGATGATTCCAAGCATGGTCAGAAACGAACGCATCTTATGTGACCAGATTCCCCTAAAGGACAATCTAATATTTTCAAGCATCTTTAATCCTCCCTGCTAAACTAATACATACCATCTTCCGACACCTTGGTTTTCTCGCCATCCCTGACTCCATACGGGAATGCGATATAGTCATCATTTGTCAGACCTGACTTTATCTCCACATATGAGCCCCAGAGTGACTTGCCTGTTTTGACAGACTGCTTTTTGAGCTTTCCGTTGTCATCCTTGTATATATATGACTGTCCGTTCTCGGTTCTGACATATGACTTGTCGATATATAGTCCGCTGTCAGAGCCTTCCGATGATGTATCTATGGTCAGCTCAAGTGAATCGCCCTTTTTGAGATTCTGCGGATTCTCAATGTACGCGGTGTACTCATAGAATGAGGAGTTTGGATTGCTGTCTCCATAATAGTTTACGCTGTCTGACGGCACATTGCTTATCTCGGATATCGTGCCCTCATAGGTATCACCTGTCATGTAGTTGACTGCTGATACGCTCTGTCCTATTTTTACCGTATCCAGATCCAGCTCACCGATTGTTCCGCTGATATACAGTCCTGATGCTCCCGAAAGCTGCAGGAAAGGTGTACCGTCCTTCGGTGGATTGGCAGGATCACAGACTGTTGTCACAATTCCATCCTTCTTTGCATATACCACGCCATCCTCAAGCTCGCTCTGCAGTTCCTTTAAATCAGCCTGTGCAATTCTCTTTTGTAAATCAACATCGGCAACACTTCTGGTCTGCTCCTTTATGGCATCCTTAAGCTCATCTGCAGTATATGTCTTTTCTTCTGCCGCGGTATCAGCTTCTGTCTGTGCGGTCTGTTCTGTGGCACTGCCTGTTTTGGTACCTGACGGCTCACTTCCTTCTGTATCATCAGAAGAATCTCCTGCTGTAATTGTGCCTGCAAGGAAAAGCTTTATCTCCTCGCTGTCATCATAGCTGCCAAGCCTATCTCCTCTTACGATAAGCTCCATATCAGGTGCGTTAGCATCCCCTATTACAAACCGTGCTACAGCGCTTTTATCAGCGAGTGTATTCAAAAGCTCTCCCGATACATATGAAGCCTCTGTGCATGTAAATACATAAGGATCGTCCTCTGTACCGCTTCCTTTAGCCACTGACAGATCCGATATCACATCATGCTGTTCATCAGGCTTTTGCTCAGGGGCAGACGGCTGTGTGTCAGGCTGTGGCTCAGGTGTAACAGGAGTCTCGGGCTGCTTTTCAACCGGTTTAGTGTTCTTTAGCTTGTCAAGCTTCTGCTTTTCCGATGCAAGCTGGTTCTCAAGACTCTGTATCTCAAGCTGCTTCATCTCAACCGAGAGGGAAAGACTCGTCACATCATATGCAAGTAGCTTATCTCCGGCCTTTACCTGCTGATCCTTTGTGACATAAACCTCTGTCACCTTCTGTCCATCCTTTAAATTGATTGTCTGACATGCATCATCACACACCATTCCCTCACTGGTCATGGATGTGTAGTCGTTTGTCGTGCTGATCATTGAAACACTCATGACGGAAGCAAGACCCTTGGAGTTCCTGTAATAAACAACTCCTGTGATGCTTCCCGCTGCAACTGCAACTACAAGGACAGCTATTATAATGATCTTAATTCTCTTTTTCTTTTTCATTACCTGCCTCCTGTCCTTCCTCTGTTATCTCGCCGTCTATGATGTGGACGATGCGCTTTGCCTGCTCGGCTACCTTTCTGTCATGTGTAATCACGACAACCGTCACACCGGACTCATTAAGGCTCTCAAAGAGCTCAAGCACCTGCTTACCTGACTTTGAATCCAGAGCTCCCGTAGGCTCATCCGCCAGCAGAAGCTTTGGATGATTGACCATAGCTCTCGCTATCGCCACTCTCTGCTTCTGTCCTCCTGAAAGCTGTGTTGGCTTGAAATCAGCCCTGTCTGAAAGCCCTACACGCTCTAATGCCTCCATCCCCATCTGCCTTCTGTCCTTTTTGCTCACACCGGCATATATGAGTGGCAGGCATACATTGTCCAGTGCACTCTCTCTCGGCATGAGCTGGAAATTCTGGAATACAAATCCAATTGTATCCCGTCTGACTCTCGTAAGCTCCTTTTCCTTAAGCTCACTGACAGGTCTGCCGTCAAGTATATATGTGCCCGATGTTGGCAGATCAAGACACCCCACTATATTCATGAGAGTGGTCTTGCCGGAGCCCGACGGCCCCATGATTGCCACGTACTCTCCCTCCTCAATCTGGAGTGATACATCCTTTAAAACCGGCACCACGAGCTTATCCTGGTCATAGTTTTTATAAATATGCTGGAGTTCTAGAATCATCTACTGTACCTCCGCGTCACCTGAACCGGTGGCATCTGAAGCACCTTCGTCCATTGTGCCATCATCAACAGGACCGCCCTCAGTGCCCTCAAGCATCTGGTCATCAAGAGCTTCTGTACCCATATCGTCATAGACTGACTCTTCACCGCCGCCATTTTCAACGTACTCTTCCCATGTCTGTGCCGGCTCACCCTCATAAAGGTCATCAGATGCCCATACTATATAGTCATCCTTTGTAAGCCCTGACTTGATTTCATACATCATGAGATTCTCGTCATAGTCTCCAAGCTCAACCTTTGTCTTCTCAAGCTTATCCTTTTTATTAAGTGTCCATACATATGCATCATCGCCATCCTTTACGACATAGCTCTCATCAATCCAAATACCATCCTTCACCTCTGTCTGTCCGAAATCCGGCTCCACATATACATGCTGTCCTAAAAGCATGTCGCCTGTGCCTGTAAGCTGCACATAGAAGTTGTACTTTGATGCCTTCTGCTCGCTGCTTCCATCATCATACATGCCGGAATTGCTGTTATCAGTCTGAGTATTCTCAGTATCAACCTTGCTGATGGTACCCTGCCATGTCTTTGACTCATCAACTCTCGAGCGCACTATAACTGCCTGCCCCTCTGCGAGTCCACTGTTTAAAAAGCTCTGCTCATCAATTGTGCCCTTTACCCTGTAATCACCCGTGGCAACGATTGTCATAAATGCATTATCTGCTGTGTCTGCACTCTGATTCTCATTGATTTTCTTTACAACACCAATCATTGTGCTGTTTACAGTGGCATTTTTGATGCTCTCATCATACTTTTCTATCTCTGCCTTCTTCGTGGCAATATCGTACTGAGTCTGCTTCTGCTGTGTCTGCGCCTGCTGAATCTGCAGTGTATAGTCAAGCTGCTGATCCTTTGGCGCTTCCTTCTTTTCCTTGGTGAGCTGCTCTATCTGTGCATCATAGCCGGAAAGCGTATTGTTTAAGCTCTCAAGCTCAAGCGTGGCGCTTTCCTTTTTCGCAGCAAGATCCTTTGTATCATAGGTAAAAAGAGGTGTGCCCACCTGTACCTCATCCCCCTCTGACACAAGAATATCCTTTACCTTTTTTTCACTGTCAGCCTTGATATCCATGGTATCGGCTGCTTCCACGACACCGCTGTACTTGTCAGTACTTCCCGCCTGATACATGACATCAGCGACCTTGTTTGCATAGACTCCCGATGCCTTTGCTGCATTCTTTCCCTTTGTCATTGCAATGACAACAGCTGACACAATCACTGCTATGATAAGCACAGCTGCAATCACTGAAATGATTATCTTTTTCTTTTTACTCATTTCGACCTCCCGGTTTATTATAATTAATTGATTGATTATGAATTAATCATACCAAATATATATTGCATCTGTCTTTTAAGATTTTTTTAATATTTTACTAATAAAAAATGGAGGTTAGTATGGAAATAGCATTTAGTGAGAAAATTTCTCCACAGCTGTCCGCCGCCCTGTTGTCCACCCCTTATGAGCTTGGAAAAGAGAGCGGGCTTTCAAGCGGCTATCTGCCGGAGAGTGACAGCTGGGAAGTGATAGTAAAATATGTCGGTGACATCGAAAAAATAAAAGAAAAGTATCCTTCTGTACTCATCACGAGGCTGCTCGGAAACTATGCGGTGCTCGTAATTGAGAAATCACTTGTAAATACCGTTGCCCTGTGCGATGAAATCATATATATGGAAAAGCCAAAGCAGTTTAACTACGATGTGTACGAGGGCTCGCAGGCCTCATGCATCACTCCCTTACACACCAATCCATATAATCTGACCGGAAAAAGTGTGCTCGTAGGCATTATCGACTCCGGAATTTACTATGCCCATCCGGCTTTTATACAGGATGGTGTAAGCAGAATCGCCTATCTGTGGGACCAGACTGTTTCCGATGATTCCTCACACAGTGATATCATCCCTTTCGGCACCTTATATGACCGCGATACAATCACCAAAGCCATAAATGCAGAAAACAGCTTAGAAATGCAGCGCATCTGCCCAAGCATCGACATATCCGGGCACGGCACTCATGTGGCAGGAATCGCTGCCGGAAACGGAAATGGTAATGGTAATGAACAAAACACAAAATACCGCGGTGTTGCTTATGAAAGCACTCTTATAATCGTAAAACTCAAAACCTCAGGCGGTGCCAGCTTTCCCACAACCACGCAGATTATGCTGGCAGTAGACTTTTGCATAAGAAAATCAATCGATATGAACATGCCTATCGCCATAAACCTAAGCTTTGGCACAAGCAACGGCTCGCACAGCGGCACCTCACTGCTTGAAGCATACCTGGACTATATAGCAGGAAACTACCGCTGCGCTGTCTCAGTCGGCTCAGGTAACGATGGAGCCGGCTTTGGTCATGCAAACGGCAGCTCGTATCCTGCCGATGCAGAGCTTGCGATAGGCTATCCTGAGCCGTCTCTTTCCATTGATTTATGGAAAAAATACTGGGATGAGATACAGCTGCGCATTAGTGCACCAAATAATGATATGCTGGAGATTCCCGATACAATTACCAATCAGGCAAAGGGCTTTACATACAGATACAATCTCGATGGGACAGACATATATATAACAGGCGGCGGTCCCTCTCCCTACTCTCCTTTTCAGGAAATATTCATTGAACTCATGGGATCGGAATACATCTCACCCGGCATCTGGAAAATATCACTTGAACCCATATCTGTAAAGGACGGCTCATGGGATATATGGCTGCCGTCAGGTGCTCTGCGCAATGCACAGACATCATTTATCCATGCATCGCCTGATATCACCCTGACCATCCCCTCAACCTCTCAAAATGTCATATCTGTCGGAGCCTATGACAGCCGAACAAACCGCACAGCCGCCTTTTCCGGCCGAGGCTATACCTGGGCCTTTGACAGCATAAAGCCTGATATCATTGCGCCCGGTGTGGACATTATTTCATGCTCAAACACGGGAGGCTACACTTCAAAAACAGGGACATCTATGGCTGCACCGTTTGTGACCGGTGCGGCTGCGCTTCTGATGGAATGGGGAATTGTGCGTGGAAATGACCTCTATATGTATGGCGACAAGCTTAAAGCTTCTCTCATAAAAGGTGCCGGTGAAAATGTATTTACAACTGCCTCACGGGCTGTCTCTGAAAACAGTTCCAAAAACACAAAATACCCCAACCCTGTGACGGGCTGGGGTACATTGTGCTTACTGGATAGTATTCCTTAGTGGAAGGTGCTATTCGTATACATGCTTCTGATGCTTCTTTGCATCTGCCTTATTCTTTTTCTTCAATGGATGCTTTGGGTTTTTATCCATTATAATCGCTTCCTTCCGTTCGTTCTGACTACGTTATACACCTGCAATCAGCACTTGTCAAGTAAGAGTGCTATTTTTAATTAATTATTTATATTTAGTGTGAAATCTCAATCATTTTAATGTCAAAATGTTGATTTGTATGCACAATTATTGACAGTTTGCTAAATTTAATTATTATCTCTTCATCACACTCTTTTTAAACACAGTCATCGCAATTCAAAAAAATACATCATTACATAGCTGCCAAATATACAAAATATGCCGCATAGCAAAGCAGCATCACCACTCCACATGGCTTTCTAAGCTCTTTATGTCTTATCGTACCGCCCCACAGGAGCACACCGCACAGGATTGCCACAACTGTATCAATCACAAACCTGCTCTCAAACGGTACCGGACAAATGAGAGCTACTGTTCCGACTACAAAGAGTATATTGAAAATATTGCTGCCGACTATATTTCCAATCGCTATACCGGCATTTCCCTTGCGTGCTGCTGAAACAGATGTAACAAGCTCCGGAAGAGATGTGCCGAATGCAACGATTGTCAGTCCGATAAAGCGCTCACTCATGCCGCAGGCTCTTGCTATGGTCGTGGCACCGTTTACGACAAGCTGGCTTCCAATTACGACGCACAAACCGCCCAGCACAATAAAAAACAGACATTTCCATACCGGATATAGCTTTACCGACTGCTCATCACCGCTGTCATTGCCTTTTTTTGCCAGAATGTACAAATAAAGCAGATATGCAATAAATAAAATCCACAGTATAACACCCTCAATGAATGTGATTTCATTGCCTGTCATTCCCATCACGAGAAGCACTGCTGTGATAAGAAGCATGTACGGTATCTCGTATTTGAAGGTGGTTTTTTGTATGGCTACATTTGTGATGAGTGCGGTCACTCCCAGGATTATAAGAATATTTAGTATATTGCTGCCGACAATATTGCCGACTGTAATCCCCGCATTGCCCTTTATTCCTGCAGTGATGCTGACTGCCGCCTCCGGCAGCGACGTACCCATCGCCACAATCGTCAGTCCAATCACAAGCTGCGGAATACCAAATTTCCCGGCGAGCGCCGCCGCTCCATCCACAAACACATCCGCGCCCTTCACCAGTGCTACAAAGCCTGCTATAAGCAGTAAAATTGCTACAAAAATCATAATTTTCCTCCTTCTGCCGTCCTTTTTAAGGATGCCTGATTAATTGATAGTTACAGCTATGTCCTATCAGCAGAAGGCTTTTGTATACAAAAAGGCGACACTTCTGCTGTATAAAACAACAAAAGTCTCGCCATTTAATCACTCTCCGGATTGCTGTCATATATGTATGAGCAATCGTACTGACGGATAAGTAAGCACTCTCGTGCCGGCTACTCCCTTTCACTTATATACTATGATATGTCAACGCAGGGGATTCGTCAATAGGGAAATGTGCTTATTATTAAATTATTTACGGTTTGGTTTTTTAGCAAAAAGTGCCGCTCCCACAAGACTGATTGATGCAAATGCCAATGCAAGCATGCCCATAAGAGGATTTGTATCTGATGTCTTGGAAGCCTTCTTTACTGTAGCTTTTTTAGCTACGCTGCCTGTTGTGTTAGCAGTCGCAGAATTTGACTTTTTACCTGTTGCTACAGTTGCATTCGTACCGGCTCCATTAGAGCTTCCTGCACCTCCGGATATCGCACCTGTGCTTCCTGTACCACTTCCCGGTGTTCCAGGATTTACAGCTTCTTTCTTCTTTAAGCCTTCAATAGCCTTATTGAGTGACTTAACTGCATTGTCAACCTTTGTCTGGTCATCCTTCTGCCCAAGCACTGCTTTTGCACTTGAAAGCACCTGTGAGAATGTTTTCCAGCTGTCTGCTGTGTAATCAGCCTCTTTGAGTGTATCTGCTTTTTCAATTACACTCTCAAGTGCTTTAGTATCAATAACCGCAGGCTTGTCATATGTAAATGAAAGTGCACCCTTATATCCGGTTGCTGATACCTTGATTTCAAAGCTTGAACCCTCAGCAAACGGAGCCTGAGTAGTATCAATTGTACCATCTTCCTTGATAATCTTCACAGCACCCTTACCCTTGCCTGGTGCCGGATAAACCTTACCATTCACATTTACAGACTTGATTTTTCCAATAAAATCTGCAAACTGTGCATCTGTTGCTCCCTCTGCCTTTACAAGCTTCGGTGCTGTCGCATCATTATTGTATGCTGCAGAAACTGTATCGGCATAGAGCTCAAACGTGGTAGTGATTGGAGCATATTTATTGTTCTTATCAGATACTGTCAGCGTATACTCTTTATTCTCTGCATCGTTAGGATATGAAATTACAAGCTTCTTATTCTGAGTATAGCTTGCTGCATATGTTGACACTGCTGATGCTAAAGCTTCCTCTGCAACATTAAATCCCTTTACTTCATTTCCTTTTGCATCTGTAACTGCATATTCTGCGTTAAAATCATCCGGAAGTGCAACACCAAAATTAGTCTTTCCTGCTGATACAGCTGCATTTTCTACATTTGCCTTTGAATCCTTAACGTGCTCAAGCACCTTATATTTTACAGGTAAAGTGAAGATTCCCTTACTTGTATAGTATGTTACATTTTTGATTGTCTTTCCAACCATGGACTTGTAGTGCTCAGGCGAAAGGGTACATCCGTGTGAATCTGTAACAATTCCCACACTCCATGCAAGCTCCTCTGTTTTCCAGATATTTTCTACATGACGCATAGCATAATCTGTGTCATCAGTGCTTACAATAACACCGTAAACCACATCATCATCTTCAAAGCCCATAGCATCCTTTATGCCATCGAGATTGAGCTGATAGTCTCCATACTTTGTTTTTGTCTTGAACTTTGTAGTTACATTGTCAGAAACTATCTGCTTCTTAGTTCCATTGACAGTGCTAAATGACAGTTTTTTATCTGTGCCTACTGTTACTACTGTTGCAGTCTTGTAGTATGAAGGAACCTCACTAAGCACATAGTATGAGTAGTCAGCACTCTCAAAAAGAGCCTTCTTTCCCTCATATGTTGTTGTAGAAACCTTGCCCTTCATATTGGTTGTGATATCTACCTTGCTGTCATCTTTAATCTGTGTATACCCATTATTGTTATCATAGAAATCATCTGAGACCTTTACCGGGAAGGTTACACCGTTTATGTGCGCTCCTTCTGCATCCGCATGATATGAGCCGGCTGCCAGAGTATTTCTGGTCTTCTGCTTTGTGGCAGATGTGGTAGCATCTACTGGGACTGAATTGTTTTTAAGATCAGCCTTGTAAAACTCATCATATGGAATGTTCATGAGTACATACTGTGATTTCAGGTTATTTACAGCGTCTGTGAGGTGTGATAATGCTTCTTTGGCTTCCGATTGCATGAGGTCAGTCTTTTCTAAAGCTTCCCTTGCTTCCTTAAGCTCTTTCTGCATATAAGTCCAGGTCTTTTCTGTGTAAAGAACCTCATTAAGTTTTTCTGCCTCTGCAACCTTATCTGAAAGAGCTTTCTTTGAAGTCTCATCTGCCGGTACCTGTGGTTTAACTATATTTGCAGCTGTTGCCTCAAAATTATATGTATAATCCTCATATCCTAATGCATAGATTGTGACAGACCAGTATCCTGTTCCATCATATCCACTTGGCAGGCTGCATCTGAGCGAATCTGTAAGACCAAGCTGGATTCCCATAGACTTATGCATCCAGTTATCTGATGCAAACTTTGTGCCATATGTGGCAAGTGCTTTGGTTCTTGTGCTGTCATTACCATAATATGTCCACTTAACAGCCTGCATATTGGCTCCAAGCTCACCATAGTTACCGTTAAAATCAACTCTTAAAAACTCTCCGTATGATCCGCTTGCATCCTTAACTGTACCTGTAACATCAGCTTTTTTAAGAGAAGTGTCTTTCACACCGGAGTCGCTTCCGGTTGCTCTGGCAGAAAAGCTGAAGCTTCCGTCTGCGTTCTTTGTAACAGTCTTAAGACCGTTTGTGTTTTCTGTAACGTCCGCTGTCTCGTCTATTGTTTTAAGATTATTTTCTCCAAAGCCTCCTTTTAATTCAGAACCATTCTCGTAAACTGTATATTTTGCCTTAAATGCCTCGTAGTCTGACTCTTTTACCTTTACCGGTACAAACTTAAGTCCTGTTACTTTGTAGTCCTTTAGCTTGAGAGTTGTTCCATCTTTGGTAAATACACCCCTATTGTAATTATATTCAGTACCATCTGTCATGACAGCAATTTGCTGATCATTTTCGCCTGTCTTCCAATATGAAAGATTGAGTGTCGTACCTTCTTCTGTCTCTACAATAGCATTACACTGGAAGCTTCCTCTGTGAAGACCATGATTTGCAGTAGCACGGGTTACCGTATCAAAAGCTCCTTTATCCGATTCATTATGTGAATCCTTTTCACTTGAAGACTCTGTGCTTCCGGCGGCCTGAACTCCCTCAGCAGCCCAGTACTCTGCCCATGTAAGCCCTGCATAGCAGTATACATATTTTTCTTCTTTTACAAGTCCCTTTACAGCAGCATTTAAAGCTGTTGCTGCTGAGTCAACTGCTGTCTGTGACTCTTTTGCTGTAAGTGCGCTCTTTGCTGCTGTAAGAGCTTCCGATACCTTGCTCCATGTAGCTGCTGTATAATCAGACTCTGTAAGTGCCTCTGCTGACTTGATAGCTGACTCAAGAGCTGCGGTGTCCACTGCTACTTCATCTTTTTTCTCTGATGCCTGATCAATAGCTTTAAGAGCTGCTGCTTTGATAGCTGAAGATGTACATGTTGCACCTGAAACTGTATCCCAGCTACTTATTGTATCAACAGTTGCATCTTTATCAACAATTTTTGTATTTATTCCACCTCTGTTCGCATCAGTAGTACTCCATCTGACATACTTAGCATCATTAGACGTATATCCATTTCCCGGAGTTGTAACAATATCAGTTATTTTTCCGTCCTTTACTGTGAGGCTTACTTCTACATCATACTCTTCCCACTCATCTTCATTTGCCTCTGCATCTTCATTTCTTGAAACATGAGCAGTACTTATGTACGTCCCATCAGTCGCCACCTGGCTGCCTGTCACTGCAAATGCACTTGTCGGAAACATAGTGGCTGTCACCGATGCTGTCAGTGCAAATGTAAGAAATTTCTGTGCTAAAATCTTTCTCTTCATTTTTTCCTCCTTAAGATTTTAATGCTTTATAGTTAATGTGGCTGCCTTCTAATTTGCAATCCACAATTGCTACCCATTTCAATATTAAGCAGATATACTTAATTGATACCTTTTCTCAATAAGTTAGTTCTCGCTAACCTATGTTTAAAAAATTTTTCCCGCTTATTCCTACTGCGGGAAAGACCTTTTGTGCGACAATTCCTATCAAAAGTCCTGTCAGTGTGCCAGCCACAAGAAGTGGTGGCAGATAATACCCAACTGCAGTGCTTTTAAGAACTATCGCAGCGGCCAAAAGCTGTCCTATGTTGTGGCTGACTCCACCAGCCACGCTAACACTGACCATCGAAAATTTATCGGTTTTCTTTATAATTAGCATTACCGTAAGACTCAGTAGACCACCTGCCAGACTGTATATGATAGAAACACCATTTCCAAACATAAAGCCCACGAGAAATATCCTCATTATCACTACAGTAAGTACCTCACAAGGCCCAAGGAAAAATACACCAAGAACAGTGACCAGATTTGCCACTCCCAGCTTAATACCCGGAATACCTATAGTTATCGGAATAAGGCTCTCCACATAGCTGAATATCATCGCAAGCGCCACAAGCATGGCGCCGTATGCTATTTTTCCTGATTTAGTCATATTTCTTTTCATTTAGTTTAGTTCTCCATAATACCTGCATGCTACACCCCCAGCCATATACATATAGCTATAAGTATCGCAGCTCTTATACCAGTAAACCAAAGCTCATTTCCACGCAGCTGCTTTATCCCTGTATGAATATTGCTCTTTGGACATATTCCGTTACATTTCTGACACTGGAAGCAGTCACCTGATATCCTGCCTGAGCCATCATCCGGTAAACCTATGTCACACGGACATGTCTTCTCACAGGCGCCGCAGCCCTTTATACAGCCTGCCCTGTCCCTATGCAAGGTAAAGGTAGCTGCTATAGGGAGTATTGAAAAAACAGCTCCCATTGGACACATAAAGCGGCAGAAAAATCTCTCCTGCACACACATACCGATGATTATAAGCACAAGCACTACTGCTCCTGTGATATATGAGCCAAGACCTAAATTTCCTGCCCGAAGCATTGAGAAAACATCCCACGGACTTGTGCCCTTCAATGAGCTATACACTCCCAGATAGCATAATATCAATATGATTGTAAGTATCACATATTTCATATATGTAAGCTTTTTTGCAGCCTTCGCCGGTATACTTACCGGCTTTTTCTTAAGCTTACGGCAACATGACACATATATTGCATGCACAGCATCACCAAAGCTTCCGAATGCACAGGCAAAGCCGCAGAAGAACCTGCCGAATATCATTGTGTACACGCAAAGCATCAGAAGAACCGCTACAAATGATGTAAGCTCAATTCTGTTTTCTGAGCCAATCTGTGTAAAAATGTACTTGACGCCATTGAACGCTGCCGTGAACATTGACGGAAAAAGTATGAAAAATAAAAGCTGTACTCCTGCACGAAACCAGGTCTGTATTTTTCTCTTTCGAAGCTTTGGATTCATATCTTTTATTCTCATCTATTTCACCGCCTTTTCAAGTGCCTGCTTAGTGGCATTTCTTATTGCAGTTGAGCTGAATGTCGCACCGCTTACCGTGTCCACATCCGCAGACTGTGCCGAAATGATGGACGGTATGATATCCTCTGCCATCGCCAGATATGCGCCATCTTCCTTCTCTGCCGCAGTAATGTCAACCGATGATATTTTCCCTGCCTCGATTGTCACCTTGACATCTACATTTCCACCAAAGCCCTCTGCACTGCCTGTGTATGTGCCATCCTTATAAGCTCCTTGACTGTCTGTGCTTTCAGTTTCTGCAGCAATATGCTGCGTATTTTTATTTTCCTGTTCTCTTTTATCTATTGTCATGTTGTATCCCCAAAGCGACGATACAACTATAAACAGGCTCACCAGTCTGATCCAAAATTCCTGCATGTTATCTCCATCCTGTAAATGTCCTTGCGGTTTTATTTCTTTTTAGCAGCTTCAAGTGCGCTCTTACAGCCATCAATTATAGCCTTTGATGTGCATGTGGCACGGGAAACAGTGTCAATGCTGCTAAAGTCGATGCTGTCTGCATTTGCCTGTGATGTAAGCACAGAAACCAGACCGGGCTGATTTTTTGTGCCATCTGCCGCTTTCTTTATATAAGGAGCATTTTGTGAATCTCCATCTCCCTTTACATCAGTAATGGAAACTATCCTGTCATTTGCTATAGTCACCTTCATGCTCAGATTATATGCACTAAAGTCCATGTCATCATCCGGTATACACAGTGTAGATACATCATATGTACCATCCTCGTATACATTTGTGGATGTATCATTTTTCTGAAGTGCATTTATTGCAGCCTGAAGCTTCTCCTGTGCGCAGCTTACATCCTTCTTAGTTGACTCCGCGGATTCCAATACCTCCTGTGCATCCCCCAGACGTATCTGAAGCAGATACCAGCTAAGCTGTGTGTACTGTGTGCCGTCAAGCGATGCCTGTGACTGCACAAGCTTCAACAGGACTGCCTTGTCCTCTTCTCCCGCAATATTGCTATTATTATCATTGCTGTTATTGCTATCTGAATTGCTGTCACCGGTATTCTCACCTGCAGTTGTCTTTCGCGCTTCCTCAAATGCTGCCTTTACAGCTCCTATGAGTCCCTTTGAGCTGTAGGTGGCTCCTGATACCGTATCCACATCCGCACTCTGCTTTTTCATCATATTTTTTAACACATCCATTGCATTAGTGATAAAAGGCTCATCATCTTGTTTTTTAGTGACAAGAATCGCTTTAAGCGTCTTGTCCTGGATAACAACCGCTACCCTTATGTCACCCTTGTAGCCCTCCGCTGTGCCGTAGTATATACCGTCAACATACGGAAGTGTACCTTCTGTGCCCTTTTCAGATGCACTGCCGGATGAATTTTCATCAGTCTGTCCATTTCCTGATGCCTCTGCAGCACTCTGTTTATCTGTATTATTGCCTGTTGTATTATCACTCACAGCCGCCTGGCTCAGTGCACTTCTTACAGCAGCTATGATTCCACGCGAGCTGAATGTAGCACCTGAGACTGTATCCACGTTAGTGCTCTGCTTTTCAACTATTGTATCAAGCAGCGATGATGCACTCTTTACATAGCTGTCACCATCCTTTGTGCTGACTATGCTTATAGAGGCTATTTTACCGCCTGATATATCAACCTTTACCTTCATAGTGCCCGCAAAGCCTTTTCCGGTGCCGTAATATGTGCCATCCTTGTAAGCGGATGCGTCCTGTACAGCAGCTATCTCTGCCAAAGAGCTGTCAGATTCTGACTCTGATGTGCTTTCCTGTTTTGATTTTCCTGTAACACCATTATCCTTCTCACCTGTCAGGGCATTTTTCACTGCTCCGATTATTCCGTTTGAACTGTATGTAGCTCCGGATACAACATCCACATCAAAAGATTGTGACGCTATAATCCTGTCTATTACACCCTTTGCCCTATTGAAAAATGCCTCATCATCCGTAGATGAAAGAATATCAATGGAAATAATCTTCTTATCCATGATAGTTACAGCCACTGTCACAGGTCCGCTAAAGCCTGTCGCAGAGCCCTTGTACACACCATCTGCAAGTTCGAACGAGCCTGTGGCTGTTTGCGTATCCTCTGCAGCATTCTCTGTTTCAGCATCAGTCACCCTCTCTGAAACCTGCTGCTTTTTATCCTTTGAAGGTTCACTCGCCTTTGTCTGATATCCACTCAATGAAATCACCACACATGCAGCAATCACAAGTGACACTCCAAGTGGTGCATATACCTTTATTTTTTCCAAAACTTCCTTGAACTTCATATATACCTCTTATATTTCCGATAGCACCGCTATCTGTACAATTTTACTTTTGCTCTGCTCTATTTTGCATTTATTACCTCATACTCATAGTCAGATGAATAGTCATCCGCTATCCCCTCTGAAATATACATGCTGTCATCATCTGTAAGCAGTACAAAATCAAATTCATCACTGTGTGCCTTCCAGAACTCACACGCCTTATCCTTTCCCATGATAAACAGCGATGTTGATAATCCATCTGCGAGTGTTCCGTCATCACTCACAATGGTGACCGATTTAAGTCCGCTCTCTGCAGGATAGCCTGTAGCAGGATCTATGATATGGTGGTAGATTTTTCCATCCTGCTCAAAATAACGCTCATATCCACCTGAGGTGATAACCGCCTTGTCGCTCACATCAACCACTCCTATATACTGACTTTCATCCTCCGGGCTTTGCACAGCAACTCTCCACTTGCTGCCATCAGTCTTGGTTCGGTAAGTCTGGACATTGCCTCCTAAATTCACAAGACCGCTATCCACGTCATACTCCTTGAAAATATCCATAATCCTTGATGAAGTATATCCCTTTGCAATACCACCAAGGTCTATCTCCATCCCTGCATCCTCAAAGGAAATCTCTCTGCTTTTATTGTCGTAATCTATTTTTGAAACATCTGCAAGCTTTAGCAGCTCTTTTAGAGTTGCATCATGCGGCACCTTAAAGTCCTTCGTCGGAAATCCCCACTCCTGCATAACAGGATATATCGCTATGTCAAAGGCTCCATCAGTCATCGTACTAAGCTCAATTCCTCTCTGCACGAGATATCCCCCATCCTCTGACAAAGTGGCTGACTTATTCACATTCAGCTTTGCTATTTCACTGTCTTCATCTCCTGTTGAAAGCAATGCATCAAGCCGCTTTATCTCTTCTATAGATGCATCCACCGCTTTTTTCGCATTTTTACCGTATGCAGTCACTGTCATATATGTATCCATTGCAAATACTTCCTGTGAGGACTCATTTGCGGATTTTAAATCACTATTTATTCCTTCCTGCGAAGCTGTTGTATTCTCTGTCGCATCACTTCCACCTGAGCCACAACCGGTCACTGCCAATGCGACTGTCAGTAATATCGCAGCTGCTATCTTATTTTTCACCTTATTACCTCTTATCTAAAAATATATATTGTTAACTTACGTACATTACGCTAACTCGTGTATTGTATTTCTACCTTCGATTAGCCTTTACTAACTTCAAGATTTTATTTTAAATCACGTTTTATGTCAATAACAGTCCACGAAAAAAATACCTATCGAGTTTTTTTATCATTAATTTTTTCTTGCCTTTATCACGCTAACGTGGTAGCATGGTTACTAAATAAACTATTAAAGAGGTACTACAAATGAAAACATCAGAAATTATTGTATTTATCGTCTATCTGCTGTGCATGCTGGGTATCGGTATCTTCTTCTTCGTGAAAAACAGAAACGGTGGAGAAAAGACCTACTTCCTCGGCGGACGTGAGATGGGACCATGGGTTGCGGCGCTGTCAGCCGGAGCCTCAGACATGAGTGCATGGGTACTCATGGGACTTCCTACTTCTATCTATGCACTGGGCTTAGGTCAGGTATGGATTCCTGTAGGACTTGCAATCGGCTACACTATAAGCTGGCTGCTTGAAGCACCGAGACTGAGAAAATTCTCGATTGTAGCAAACGACTCAATCACCATTCCGCAGTATCTGACCAACAGATTCCTGTCCAAATCACTTGCACTGCAGGTGATATGTGCAATTGTGTTTTTGGTTGCATACACTATTTATGCGGCATCAAGCGTAAAGGCATGCGGTACTCTTTTCCACACTGTAATAGGAATGGATCCACAGATTGCCATGTATCTTGCAGCAGTTGTCATCGTAGGCTATACCTTCCTCGGCGGCTTCTCGGCTGTATGCTGGACCGATTTTTTCCAGGGCATGCTCGTGCTTGGTTCTATGTTTATAGCACCGATTTTTGCAGCATTTATGCTTGATACATCATCTATGTCAGCACTCCCGGGCGGTTACTTAAATCCATTCTCAAGCTGGCAGGATATCGTGTCAGGACTGGCATGGGGACTTGGTTACTTTGGTATGCCACATATCATTATCAGATTCATGTCCATCAAATCTCAGAAGGATTTGAAAAAATCAGCAAAAATCGGAATCACATGGACTCTGCTTATTGTATTTTTTGCAACCTTAATCGGAGTAATCGGAAGACTTTTCCTTGGCTTTGACGAATCAATCAATGAAAACTCTCTTGTTTTCATCCAGATTGTAAGAAAGATTTTCCCTGGTGTTATCTCAGGTATACTGCTCTCAGCAGTGCTTGCCGCTTCCATGAGTACCGCAGACAGCCAGCTGCTTGCTGCTTCATCTGCTTTCTCGAGTGATGTGTACAAGCCTGTCATCAGAAAAGGTAAGGCAAGTGACAAAGAGATGATGTGGACCGGCCGTATTGTCGTTCTTGGAATCTCTGTTGCAGCACTCATCATCGCATCAAACCCTAATGCCGGCTCTATCATGGCACTTGTTTCCAATGCATGGGGTATCTTTGGAGCTGCCTTTGGACCTGCAATCATGCTCAGTCTCTTCTGGAAGCGCTTTAACTTCAAGGGTGCTGTTGCAGGAATCATAACAGGTGCTGCCGTTGATATATTGTGGTATGCATTCCTCACATCAACCGGAATCTACGAGCTGCTGCCGGGATTTGTTTTCGGACTTATCGCAGCCGTTGTTGTAACACTTTGCACAAATGAGCCTTCAAAAGAGGTTTATGAGCTCTTCGATAAAGCCGAAAAGTTTGATGAATAATTAAAGTAATTAATCAGTAAAGCACATAAGTAAAACCGTCGTACCCTGCTATTTACGGCCCGGTACGACGGTTTTATTTTTTATTTTATTTTTCTTATGCGTTATGTTGTTCTTTTAGAAGAGCTGCTATGCCTGCTCCTTTTTGCGTTTCGTAAGAGCTGCGACTGATACGCCAAGACCTGCCATTGCGATAACAAGCCACATATACATATTGCTGTCATCTGAGGTCTTTGCTGCGCCTGCAGCAGCTGCTTTAGTACCTGCATTGGTATTTACCTTTACAAAGGCAAATGTACTGAAATGGTCCGTCTCAAATACAAGCTTTCCATCTGCTACCCTTGATGTGCATGCTATAAGCTTGTCTGAATCTACACGGAACACCTTGACTGCCTCATTGTCAGCTAATGCAAACGGCATATCCATAGTCACCTGAACCTTGTCTGCAAGCTGATGAAGCTGTGTAGTGCCATCTGTCAGATTAAGCTCATATATTAAAACATCCTTTACTCCTACAATTTTATCCTTTACTACATCTGCAACCTTTGCCACTTCCTTCTCATCAGTTACCTTCTTTGACTCGAATTTTACTGTATCCGGAAGGATTCCCTTAGTGTCCTTTACAGTTGTTTTAGTGTCGGATGTGCTTGATACAACTGCTCCCGGTGTAAGAGTCTTTGCAGGCTGTGTGGCTGTATCACCGTTTCCTGTATTGCTATCCTGATCACCATTGGTTGTATTGTCATCCTTTGATGTACTATCATCTTTGTTGGTATCACCGCTACCTGTATTGTCCTTGTTATTATCATCAGTAGATGGGGTATCCGGCTTCTTGTTTTCATCATCACCGGTATTACCATTATCGGCATCACTCTTGTCAGCTGACTTTGTCTGATATAAGTATAGGTCATCAACTGTTCCCCAGCCACCTTTTGCACTCACGATACCGACAACAAGTGTAACTTTGGTTTCTTTCTCAAGCTTAAATGAAACGCTTGGAGTCTTCCAGTTTTTCCAGCCTGTAAGTGTTACATTGTCACCCTTTGCAATGATATTGCCTTCTGAATCCATAACCTCAGCATAAAGCTCATCTCCGTCGGCTCCCTGTCCTACATACTCAAAAATGTACTCACCTGAATCAAGTGCAATAGCTTTATTATATGTAATGGCAGCCTCAGTCTTATCTTCTCCACCATTGTACCAGTGAGCACATGCTTCTCCTGACTTCTTATCATCCTTGGTGGAAGAAACTGAATCGACAATCTTATTATTGACAGTAAAATTATCAGCCTTTTCAAAGCCTGCATCATCTGCATCTGTAATAAGATTTTTCTGCTTTACAACTACTGTACATTTTGTTGTACCCGATGTCTTATCTTTATAAGCACCACGCTCGATTTTTCTGCTGAATTTGACAGTTCCCTCTACAGTGTATGTTCCTGCCTTTGAAAAATCAATTCCCTCTGTATTCCAAACAACGTTCTCTTCAACTTTCTCTGTATTATATGTCACATTGACTGTTTTTGGAAGCTCTATCTCTTTTCCTGCCTCTCCTGTGACATCTGCTGTTTCTATATCCTCAACTCCAATTTTTGTTACCTTTGCTCCTGTCTTTACGTAATTCCATACCTTAAGACCTGCTGTTGCTGTTCCATCCGGATAAAACATTGCCTGGTTGTCTACAGCAGAACCGCCATACCATTTTCCTGCATCCTTTGGATCATACTCACCACTGTAGCTTGCTGCCCAGCCTGAGCCTTTTTCTTCCCAAAGCTTTTTATTTGCTTCATATCTTGCTGCTGCAGCTTCCTCTGAAAGACCTGTGGTATCTCCAACTGTAATCCATGCCGGCTCCCAGTAATATACACCAAGTCCGCCTGCTTCATTTACAGCATTGATGAGATTTCTCATGAAAGTAGCCTGGCCCTGCACTGTGAAAGGCTCTGTGACATCTGCCGAGTCATCATTATTTCCCTCACGGACAGTATTTCCATGGCCATCTGAATCATCAAGTGTATATGCGTAGCTTGTTTCTACAACCATTGCATCCTTGTTGTGCTTAGTCTGAACATAGCTGAGTTCTTTCTTTAAATTGCTCAGTGTACCATGCCAGTATGGATAATAGCTTGTTCCAAGAATATCATAATTTACATTATAATTTTCAAGATTATCTGACCAATTTGTAAGTGTATTCTTCTGTGGGCTTTCCACATGAATCACAACCTTTACATCACTGTTGTAATCCTTAACACCTTTTGAGCCTGCAGAAAAGAGCTTGCACATGGCATCTTTTTTTGTTTCTCCGATAAAACCGCCTGTTGTCTCATTTCCAACCTGAACCATATCAACAACATCCTTTGATGCATCAATTGTGTTTAATGATTCGTTGATAAACTTTTCTATAGCTATGGCCTTCTCATCAACTGTATATCCCTTCCATGCCTTAGGCACCATCTGTTTACTCGGATCAGTCCAAAAATCTGAGCAATGGAAATCAACAAGCATTTTTATGCCTGCACTGCGGCATGCATCAGCAATTTTCTTTGCGGTTGCCACATCGTTATTTCCACCACCATATCCATTTCCGTTTGAATCATATGGATCATTCCATACTCTGACACGGATATGGTTTATGCCGTTTTCTGCCATAAATTTGCAGAAATCTGTCACGTTGTTAATTTCTTTTCCGCTATAATCCTTGTATACAACACCACTGCCTAATTCTGTTATAACAGATGAAATGTCCATTCCCATTATGAAATCAGAGGACAAATCCTTTACCTTTGCAACAACAATATCGTCATTGTCTACTGAGGTATCAATTTCAGGTGCCTTTGATGTAATGGTTGTACATACTAAACCAAGCTCATTGTTATTTGCATCCTTAAGCTGGGCTACAACATAATACTTACCGGCTGACTTTGTTGTGTAAGCTGTCTTAAGAGTTTTTCCGGAATTTTTATCGTTTTCTAATGTTCCGTCACTCAATCCGTCTGTGTGGTCACCCCATGTATCAACCCACCACCATAAATTTACTCCCTCAGGAAGTTCACTTATTTCTTTTCCATCATAAGTAATCTTTGCTTCAAGATTGACTGTATCACCATTTTCTACGGCTACTTCAGTCTGATTTACTGAGATTGTGTAACCTTTCTGGTTTTCTTCGGAAGAGTCAGTATCATCTGCTTCTTTTTCATACAAAACAATATCATCAATTGCGCTGCCTTTATTCCATGCTGTCAGCTTTCCTGAAACAAAAATCTTCACGTCACTTTCCTTATCAAGAGTGAATTCCCCTGTCTCAATTGATTCCCATTTGCTCTGATCATCAGCCCACTCAGAAGCCTTTAAATCTGTGCTGACATATTCTCCTGCACTCAGTTTTAATCCACCTGCTGCACCGGTGCTTTTTATTCCAAGTTTATATGTTCCGGACGGAAGCTTAACGGTCTGTGAGATAGATACATTTTTTTCTTCCTCTGTTTTATTCTCCCAGATGCAATAATATCCATTTTCTGCTCCTGATCCGTAAAGCCAGTTTTCAGTGTCTTTTGGTATATTAATATCCCAATTATCTGCTCCTGACTCAAAGTCTCCATTCACCACATACTCTGTGTCTACCCACTTTGCGGTATTCTCTGCTGCCTTAACCTGCTCTGTACCCAAATCCGCCACAGCGCTTTGGCTTAAAAGCATTGCAAACACCAGTCCGGCACTTGTTATAGATGCCATTTTTCTCTTCCTGCTCATATTTTCCTCCTTGTTTTATGCCTGTCTCTTATACACATCTCCGAGCCCACGAGACTGCAGCTAATCTC
>ENA-OYYC01000136-OYYC01000136.1-human-gut-metagenome-genome-assembly--contig:-NODE-136-length-53190-cov-7.666754_pt1 | contig 53190 bp, 40 predicted proteins | sample MGYA00243242_ERZ653433 | MGnify/ENA primary metagenome ERZ653433 (study PRJEB26926, sample SAMN06165127) | human gut metagenome | biome: ENVO:00009003; feature: ENVO:2100002; material: ENVO:00002003... | reverse complement strand
TTATCGTCGGCAGCGTCAGATGTGTATAAGAGACAGGATCCACATACCCCCGCCCCCGCGATGGTTGTTGTTATCGCTGCGTGCACTTCGGGACTGCCGCTTCACGACGAAACCGCATTTGCCGCAACGGTAAGTGTCTTCGAACAGGTTGTAATGGTCCGTCTGCCCGACGAGATTCCGCGATTGCAGCACCAACGCGAAAGCACGACACCGGGGACAACGTCTGGAACGGTAGAATCCGACCAGCATGATGCCCAGCGGCACGAGGACGACCAGAAAGACGATCAGGAAAACCGCCCACACCGGCAAATCGTCCGCAGCCCGGAAATCGTCGTTGCCGCCCGAATCGAGCTCGCTGCCCTCGAGCACCGATGCCACGGCACGCAACCCCGCCACCATACCGGCGCTGTAATCTCCCTCCCGGAAATACGGCAGCATGTAACGCATCTGGATCCGCTTGCAAAGTGCATCGGGCAAGACGCCTTCCAGTCCCGGTCCGGTCACGAACCGCACTTCCCGGCGATCGACGACCAAGAGAATGCCCAGTCCGTTGTCCGAATCGGCGCGGCCGACACCCCATTGGGAAAAAAGCGTATGGGCGAAGGAGAAAAGATCATCTCCGCGAATATCCTCCACAGCGACCACGGCGACCTGGGCCAGCGCCCGATGCCTGAGCGAATAGCAAAGCGAGTCTATCTCGGCGACTGCCGAAGGGGAAAGAACCCCGTCGGGATTCGACGTGAACCGATAACGGTTGCCGACCTGCACGTTGGGAATCTCCTCCACACCGTACGGCCGGGCAGCCGAACCCAGAAGCGGGAACAGCATTCCGAAGCAAAATATCGTCAGAATTATTTTTTTCATCGTCCTACTAAACCTACCTAATGCAACTTATATTATATGCGCATTTCCGAAACCGGGAAGCCGTTGCCGCTTCGCAAAACGGCCTCCCCGTCGCCGGCAAATGTACGAAAAAATCCGGCCTATCTACATCGGCCGTGTCAAAATCCGGAAGCTCCAGCCCGGCATCCGCTCATCGACATGCGAGCAGAGCTGTACGCGTTCGCCCGTCAGGGCGTCCGCATAGCCTCCGGCGTAGATTCCCGTATCGAAATCGGCATGGACTTCATAAGGCGACACGTTCAACAGGGCGACTACCCGATTTTCCGGAGTTTCCCTCACGAAAGTCAGCAGGCAATCCTCGGCATTGTTGCGGATTTCGACGAAGGAGCCGCCCCGCTCCCCGGAAGCGAGAGCCGGAGCATCGTGCCGCAAAGCGATCAGCCGCCGGTAGAACTCCGTCGTTTCGTTCGGCTCGCAAGCAGGCAGCGGGTCCCGGTCGAAAAAGGCGAAAGAGTGGTCGTAACCGAACTCCTGCCCCGTGTAAACCAACGGCAGCGACTGCGGCAGCAGAAACGTCAGGGCCGTCATGACCCGCACGGCAGGCCCCAGGCGGACGAATTCGCTACCGCTCCAGGAGTTCTCGTCGTGATTCGAAGTGAACATCAGCCGCAAAGCCCAAGCCGGGACGTGCTTCCGATCGGCATAAAGATACTCCCGAATACGATCGACCCGGCACTTCTGCTGCGCCACGTCGTTCATCAGGTGATAAAGCCGCCAGGCATACGACGCGTCGAAAGCCCGGTCGAACAGGTAATCTTCCTCGGCTTCGGCCAGCAGGAACAGGTCGGGTTTCACCGCCCGCAACCGCCGTGCCGCCTCCTGCCAAAATTCGATGGGAACCAGCATCGCCATATCGCAGCGAAAACCGTCCACCCCGTGTTCCGCAAGCCAAAAACGCATGGCGTCGATCTGTCCCTGCCAGACGGCCCGATTGGTGTAATCAAGCTTGGCCGTGTCATCCCACCCGTTAGGAACGACGGGCCGGCCCGAAGCGTCCCGCTCGTACCAGTCGGCCGGACATTCCGCGAGCCAGCGGGCATCGCGCGAAGTATGGTTGGCCACCCAATCGATCAAGACCTTCATTCCCAGGGCGTGAGCCCTCCGAACAAAAGCGTCGAAATCGGCCAGCGTCCCCAGTTCGGGATCGACGGCCCGGTAATCCCGAATCGAATAATAGGAGCCCAGCGATCCCTTGCGACCGACCTCCCCGATGGGATAATGAGGCATCAGCCAAACGGCATCGATGCCCAAATCCCGCAAAAAACCGAGCCGCTCCGCAGCGGCGGCAAGCGTTCCTTCGGGCGTCGCCTGCCGCAGATTCATCTCGTACAACACGGCATTCCGGCTCCACACAGCATTCATCATATAATCAATCGTCTCTTTTAGCGTTATAAAATACAGTAATCGCAAATATAGCAAACAAAAACCTTCCCATTCATATATTTTTTCTACCTTTGCATACCAAAATTACACGTGTACTACAAAACTATTTCGAAATGAAACGAATAAAGGCCTTCGCCCTCCTGCTCGGGGTCGTCGTTCTTGCGTCATGCGCCTCCCAGAAGCGCGTGATCTACCTGCAAGACACTCAAGCCGACGAGCAGGTCAAAATCGCCCAGGATTATCAAATACGCATCAAGCCGCTGGACCGTCTGACCGTCGTGGTCAACAGCCGGGACCCGGAACTGGCTGCGCCGTTCAATACATCGACCTCTCTCAACTCCCTGACCGGAACCCCTCTTTCGACCTATTCGTCGAACAGTGCGTCGTTACAGATCAGGACCGTCGATGAAAACGGCGACCTCGATATGCCGATCATCGGCCCCATTCAATGCAAGGGCAAGACCCGCAGCGAACTGGCCCAGGAAATCGCGGACAAAATCCGGGAAGGCGGATACATCAGCGACCCGACGGTCAATATACAGTTCGCCGACATGAAAATCTCGGTCATCGGAGAGGTCGCCCGTCCCGGACAGTACGACATCACCAACGACCGCATCTCCCTGTTGGACGCCCTGTCGCTGGCAGGTGATCTGACCATCTACGGCGTGCGCTCCGACGTCAAGGTAATCCGGGAGGAAAACGGCGTCCGCACCACGGCATCTCTCGATCTGACTTCGCAGGACATTTACGATTCGCCCTATTTCTATCTCCAGCAGAACGACGTAATTTACGTGAAGCCGAACAAGTACCGGGCCCAGGCCGGCGAAATCAGCCAGAACCGCAGTTTCTATATCTCGCTGATCAGTACCGCCGTGTCCGTAGCGACTCTGATCGTCACACTCACCCGTTAATTTTCACAACAAGGCATGACACCTAACAATATCAACCCGAACTCCGCGAACAGCGATACAAAGCAGGAGGAACACATTACTTTCTCGGTGCACGATCTGATCCAGACGGTAATCGCCAACTGGTACTGGTTCGTCATCTCGGTATTCGTTTGCGTCGGATGCGGTTACATCTACATTTTACGCACCCCGAAAATATACAGCCGCACGGCCAACATCCTCGTGAAAGACAGCCGCAAGGGAGGGGATACCGACCTGGCGACCCTGAGCGACCTGGCGGGCCTGTCACAGCGCCGCAATGTGGACAACGAAATTTATATTCTCCAATCGCGCCGCCTGATGACGGAAGTGGTCAAACAGCTGGGTTTGACCGTTCAATACGAAACGAAGGACGGATTACGTCCCCAGGATCTCTACGGGCAAAGTCCGATCGCAGTGGAGTTCATCAACGATAACGACCGGCAGGGATTCCGGTTCGAAGTTTCGCTGCGCCCCGACAGCATCGTAAAACTCAACTACTTCGAAATATTCGGTCCCGACAAACAGAAATTCAAGCAGGAAATTTCGGCCGTATTCGGCGATACGATCTCCACGCCTGTCGGCCAAATGATTATCCGGCCGACTCTCTATATGTCCCCCGATTACTACGAAAAGGCTCCGATCCGGGTCACCAAAGGCAACTTGGGCGTAGTAACGCAGTTCTACCAGCATGAAGTCAAAAGTTTCGTAGCCAACAAACAGGCCTCGATCATCACCATTTCTATGAAAAGTTCCGTTCCCAAAAAAGCGGAAGATGTCATCAATACGCTGATCGCGGTTTACGAAAAAGATGCGATCGACGACAAACGGGGGATCGCAGAAAGCACGGGACAATTCATCGACAATCGGTTGGAGATCATCTCCGAAGAACTGAGCGAAGTGGACCGCAACATCGAAAAATTCAAAAAAGACAACAAAATATACGATATCGTATCGGAAGCCGAGCAGACGATTACCGAAAGCGCCCAATATAAAACCGACGGCCTCTCGCTGGAAAACCAGATCCGAATGACGGAATTCCTCAAAGAATACCTGCTGGACCCGACCAAAACCAATGAACTGATTCCCGGAACGCTCTCGATCAACAGCCCCGCGATCAACTCCCAGATAGAGGGCTACAATACCGAGTTGCAACGCTATATGAAGCTCAACTCCGAGAGTTCGGAGAACAACCCGATCATTCAGAATCTCGGCAACGGACTGGCTTCCACACGCCGGTCGATCATCGCGACGCTCGATTCCTATATCTCCACGTTGCAGATCCAACTGGCCGCTTTACGAAAGGAAGAGGCGCTGACCAATCAACGAATATCCTCGGTACCGACGCAGGAAAAACAGATTCTGGACATCGTCCGTCAGCAGAAAATCAAGGAGGAACTTTACCTCTACCTGCTCAACAAACGCGAGGAGAACGCCATCACCATGGTCATCACGGAAAGCAACTCGCGCACGATCGACAGTGCATACGGTTCCCCGCGCCCCGTGTCGCCCAATACCGTGCTGATTGCGGGAATCGCCTTCCTGTTCGGACTGGGCATCCCCTTCCTGATCATCTACCTGATCCAGATACTCGACACCACGATCCGGGGGAGGAAGGACATCGAGGACAACCTTTCGGTTCCGTTCCTGGGGGATATTCCGCAATATTCGGGAGAAAAGCAACAGGGCAGCTTCGTCGTACGCGAAAACGGCCGCGATCCGGTGTCGGAAGCTTTCCGCATGATCCGCTCGAACATGAACTTCATGAACCTGGGCAAGGGCGAGATAAAAGTCATTATGGTCACCTCGTCGAATCCCCACGCCGGAAAAACGTTCGTTTCGACCAACCTGGCCATGACGTTCGCCACGACGGGCAAGAAGGTCGTCATCATGGACCTGGACCTGCGGCGCCGCACCTTCTCCAAACAGATGGGGCACGGCGGAGATACCAACGGGGTTTCGAGCTACCTGTCCGGAAGCACGGAGCTTCAGGCAATCATCCGCAAATCCAAACTGTCGGAAAAACTCGACATCATCTACGCCGGCATCCAGCCGCCCAACCCGAGCGAAATGCTGTTGAGCCAGCGGATGGAAGAGTTGATCGCGGAACTGAAACTCCACTACGACTACATAATTATCGACAGCACCCCGGCGATGGCCGTAGCGGACGCCATCATCACCGACCGTCTGGCAGATCTCAGCATTTACGTAGTACGGGAAGGCCTGCTCGACCGTCGTCAGTTGCCGGATATCGAACGGCTGTACCGCGAAAAGAAATTCCATAACATGGCCATCATCCTCAACGGAGCCAGCTCGACAAAACGTCACGGGTACGGTTATGGCTACGGCTATGGTTACGGGTACGGCCTCGACGAAGAGGAAACCGCGACAAAGAAGGGTTTCTGGGGCAAATTATGCCAATGGACACGTAATAAATTTCAAAAGAAATAACCGATATGGCCGTTAAAGGAGCAATCATAGCGATCGATTTCGACGGAACCGTCGTGACACACGCCTATCCGCATATGGGGATGGACGCAGGTGCGGTTCCCGTACTCAAGGAGCTCGTGGCGAACGACTGCAAACTCATCCTGTACACCATGCGCAGCGGACAACTACTCGAAAAAGCCGTCCAATGGTTCAAGGAACAGAAAATTCCGCTGTACGCCATCAACGAGAATCCAGGGCAGAAGTCCTGGACTTCGTCGCCGAAAGTCCACGCCGACCTTTATATCGACGACAGTGCACTGGGATGTCCGATCCGCTTTATGGACGGCGTAGCCCGTCCGGTAGCCGACTGGGTGAAAATCCGCCAACAACTGGTAGAAGCCGGTTACCTGGATTAAGCCCGGGTATTTCACCTGTCCCGGAATCACGAATACCTCCGAATCGGAGCCGGCGGACAGGTGGTCGAGAGCATAAACCTCGTTTTAGAGAGGCTGACTGGTGGCTGGTAACAACAACGAGCGGCCTTTCAGGGGCATCGGGCACAGAAAGCGAAAGACGAACGGAATAGCCTGGTCTTTCGATCAAGACTTGGGACGACACCCAAACTTGTAAAAGCCTTCTACTCGCAAACCGACTTCGTCGAGTGCAGAAAAACCAATCAAAATCGCCGATCCGTTTGGATCGGCGATTTTCCATTACCGGACCGACGACGATTTGTCTATCGCCACAAGTATTCGGGATAAATCCCCGCCCGGATCATCTTCTTCAAATTAGCGACCAACAACGGTTTATCCTCCTTATAGGTCACGCCGAACCATTGCGCCGGAGAACGGAGGACCCGAACGGAAGCCGTGCCGTCGGCGATCAGCTTATTGACCATCGACGGGATATAGCACTCGGCTTTCAAATTCCCGACACTCTCCTGCAGAAACGACCGAAAAAAAGCCTCGGAGTGGGCGAAGTAATCGGGAGTAAAGCCGAAAAGGTTCATCGACACGGGCGTATCTTCGGCCAACGGTTCATCCCCGTTCGCACCGTGATCGACGATCCCGGCCGCCGTGCGTTCGATCTGCGTATGCTCGACCATTCCCGTAAGGTCGCCGGCAGCGTTTACCGAACAGACGCCGCGCGACACCGTCCCGTTTTCGGAAAGCGTCCGGCTCAACTCGTACGCCACCATGCAATAGCGTCCCGACGCTCCATCCAATCCGCGAAGGTATTCGGCGATGGTACGGAACGCTTCCGCTCCATAAAAATCATCGGCATTGATTACGGCGAAAGGCTCGTGAACGGCATCCCTCGCCACCAGAATCGCATGGTTCGTTCCCCAGGGTTTCACACGCCCTTCGGGTACGGTGAACCCCTCGGGCAGACAATCCAGCTCCTGATAGACATACTCCACGCGGATCCTGCCACCGAAACGCTCTTCGGTGAAAACCTCCTGGAAGTCGGAAGCAAAACTGTGGCGGATCACGAATACCACCTTGCCGAAGCCAGCACGAATGGCGTCATATACGGAATAGTCGATGATGGCTTCGTTGCCGGGACCTACCCCGTCCATCTGCTTGAGCGATCCGTAACGGGATCCCATGCCGGCAGCCAACACCAATAATGTCGGTTTTATCATACTATATTCAGTTTTTACTCGTTTCAAAGAAACGTACAAAGGTAAGGAAACCGGCATTAAATTCAAAGATTTATTGTTACCTTTGTACAATTCAACTTTCCGGCGCGAAAAGGCAGGAATACCATCGGCCCCGTTCGATATGCCGGACCGGAAAGACGAAACGGACAGCCCCGGCTTTTCGACCGGCAGAAACCCCTGCGGATTTCGGTCCAATCGCAAACAACGATCAAAAACAGAACCATGAACGCATTTCATTCCATATCCTCGTGGTGGAAACGCTTCTCCCGCAAACGCCGCCTGAGCATGCTCAATGCGACCGACAACGTCGAGGAGTGGTACACCCACATCTCCCCGGCAGGTCTGCTCGCCGCGTTTCTGGCTTTCGCGCTGCTGCTTTTCATCCTCATTCTGTCGATCGTGGCCTATACGCCGGTGCTGGAACTCCTGCCCGGCTACCGCGTCGAAGCGGCCCGCTCGCGCGAAAATCTGATGCAAAGCGTCATCCGTCTGGATTCCATGGAGCGGATGATGAACGACATGATTACCTATAACAACAACATCGCCCTCATCATGGAGGGCAAGACTCCGGTGGTGCGAACCGTAGGCAAGGAAGACAGCATCCGCACGAACAAGACACTCGTGGTGCCCAGCCGCGAAGATTCGCTGCTGCGGGCCGAACTGGAGGGAGAAGGTCCTTACAGCCTCGGGCAGAGCACAGGCGGCGGTGCCGCACGCAAGCCCATCGAAATGGTCGCCCCGATCGAAGGCATCGTCATCGAGCGGTTCGACATCAAACGCGAGAATTTCGGCATCCGCATCGCCGCATCGCCCGACACCCAGATCGTCGCGGCGGACGACGGCGTGGTGGTGATGAATCTCTGGACCCCCGAAACGGGTTACCTGATCGAAATACAGCACTCCAACAACCTGATATCGATTTATAAAAACCTGTCCAAATCGTTAGTAGCCAAAGGACAGCGAATAAAACGGGGCGGTGTCATCGGATCCAATACGGAAGTGCTGGCCGACGGCGGCGACGCCAAAATTTTCGAATTCGAACTTTGGAGCAACGGCAAGCCCGTCGATCCGGAGAGTTATATCGTCTTCTGACCTTCGTTATGAAACAAAGAATCGCCTTGCTCGGATCGACCGGATCCATCGGAATACAGACCCTCGACATCGTTCGGGAAAATCCCGGACTGTTCGAGATCACGACCCTTACGGCCCATCGCAACTGGGAGCGGCTCGCCCGGCAGGCCGTGGAGTTCGACGCCGACAGCGTGGTGATCGCCGACGAACGGCAATACGACGCCCTGCGGCAGGCACTCGACGGCACGTCGATCAAGGTATATGCCGGCGAGGAAGCCCTGCGGCAAGTCGTACAGAGCGGGCAGGTCGATGTAGTCGTGAACGCCCTGGTGGGCTACGTCGGCCTAATGCCGACGATAGCGGCGGTCGAAGCGGGCAAAAAGGTGGCGCTGGCCAACAAAGAAACGCTGGTGGCGGGCGGCTGTTACGTGATGCCGCTGGCGGCCCGGCACAAAGCCCCGATCGTCCCGATCGACTCGGAACACTCGGCGATCTTCCAGTGCCTGGCGGGAGAAAAGTCGCCCGTGCGACGGCTGATCGTCACTTGCAGCGGCGGAGCTTTCCGCGACCGCAGCCGCGAGGAGCTGGCTCACGTAACGGTGGAACAGGCACTGAAGCATCCCCAATGGCGGATGGGCGACAAGATCACGATCGACAGCGCCACGCTGGTCAATAAAGGATTCGAGGTGATCGAGGCGCACTGGCTGTTCGGCGTACCGGCCGAACGGATATCGGTGCTGATACACCCCCAGTCGATCGTTCATTCGATGGTCGAATTCGGCGACGGAGCGATCAAGGCCCAGCTGGGATCGCCCGACATGCGGACACCGATCGCCTATGCGCTCAGTTTTCCGCAGCGCCTCGACCGTCCGGTGGCGCCTTTCAGCTTCGCAGAGCACCCCACCCTCACCTTCGCCGAGGTCGATCGGATCAAATACCCGGCCCTCGACCTCGCCTACGACTGTCTGCGGCGCGGCGGCACGGCCGGCTGTACGATGAACGGCGCCAACGAAGTGGCCGTGGCAGCCTTCCTCGCCCGCCGGTGCGGTTATCTGGAGATCGTGCGCAGCATCGAATACGCACTGGGCAAATCCTCGTTCGCAGCCGTGCCGTCCCTCGGGGACCTGGGCGAAACGAACGCCGAAGCCCGGTGTCTGGCCGCCGAATACCTGCGGCTCTGATTATCGGCAAAGAACATTCTTACAATAAATGTTTTCGACAGGTAAAGACAGAACGGGGTTACCGCCGTACCTGACATAGAAAACAAACTGAAAAACGAACGCTTAAGCAATGGATATTCTTATCAAAATCGCTCAACTTTTTCTCTGCTTCACGATCCTCGTGGGCATTCACGAACTCGGGCACTTCCTGATGGCCCGGGCTTTCAAGATCCGCGTCGAAAAATTCTACATCTTCTTCGACCCGTGGTTTTCGCTCTTCAAGTTCAAGCGGGGCGACACGGAGTACGGTCTGGGCTGGCTGCCGCTGGGCGGCTACGTCAAGATCGCCGGCATGATCGACGAATCGATGGACAAGGAACAGATGAAACAGCCGGTCAAACCCGACGAATTCCGGGCCAAACCCGCCTGGCAGCGGCTCCTGGTAATGGTGGCCGGCGTCATGATGAACGTCCTGCTGGCCATCGTCATCTACTGCGCCGTTTGCTACACCTGGGGCGACTCCTACTTTTCGAACCAGGACGCGAAATGGGGCTATAATTTCAACCCGACGGCTCACGAAATGGGCTTCCGGGACGGCGACCGTTTCGTGTCGATCGACGGCGAGGAGATCGACAACGTCATGCGGGTACAAAACGACCTGCTGATTACCGACGGCGGCCGCCGCGTGGTAGTCGAACGGGGCGGAGAGCCGGTAACGCTCGACATTCCCTTCGAATCCCTGCTCCGTATGCGGCAGGAAAAGGCTTACGAAGACCTCTTCACCCTGCGGCTCCCCTTCATCGTGGACAGCGTATCCTACACCTCGGCAGTCGAAGCGGGCCTCCAGTCCGGCGACGAAGTGGTAGCGATCGACGATCTGCGCGATGCGGACTACCCCCGATACCGCGACTACCTGCAAAAGCACAAGAACGACAAGGTTCTGCTGACCGTCCGCCGCGACGGTGCGCTCATCGATTCGCTCGCACTGCCCGTCGATGCCGAAGGACGGATCGGCGTGACGGTCACGAATCCCTATTCGCTTCGAACACAATATTACACATTCTGGGAGTCCATCCCGGCAGGCATCCACAAGGCCGGAAAGACGATTTCGAGCTACTGGGACCAACTGAAGCTGATCGTGCAGCCCAAAACCAAAATGTACGAGGAACTGGGCGGATTCGTGGCTATCGGCAGCATCTTCCCCGGTAGCTGGGACTGGCATGACTTCTGGCTCAAGACCGCCTTCCTGTCCATCATCCTCGCGGTGATGAACCTGCTCCCGATCCCGGGACTGGACGGCGGACACGCCCTGTTCACCCTGTGGGAGATCATCACGCGCCGCAAGCCGAGCGAAAAGTTCCTCGAGGTGGCCCAATACGTCGGCCTGATGATTATTCTGGCGCTGCTGGTCTATGCCAACGGAAACGACATTTACCGATTCTTCATCAAATAACGCCGCCATGAACGAAACATTGGAACGCTGCCGCCGGAATCTCGTCCGGCGCGGATTCGAAGCCCGGATCGCCGCAACGACCGAAGAGGCCCGGCAAATTCTGTGGGAAGAAATTCGGGCCGCCGCCCCGGAAACGATCTGTTTCGGGGATTCGATGACGATGAAAGCCACGGGTATCGTCGATGACCTGCATCGGGACGGCCACTACCGCCTGTTCGACGGTTTCGACCCTGCGATGCCTCGGCCGCAGAAGCTGGAAATCCGGCGCCAGGGCTTGCTGGCCGATCTCTTCATTACCGGTATAAACGCCGTCACGGAAGACGGTGCCCTGCTGTGGCTCGACATGATCGGCAACCGCATCGCCCCGATCGCCTTCGGGCCGCGCAAAGTACTGCTGGTCGTGGGACGCAACAAGATTACACCGACCCGCGAAGCGGCCGAAGAACGGATCCGCACCATCGCGGCCCCGCAGAACATAGCCCGGCATCCGGGATTCCGCACGCCCTGCGCCGTAACGGGTGTCTGCGCCGACTGCTACTCGGAAGACCGTATCTGCAACACGCACCTGCGGATGGAACGCTGTTTTCCCCGCAAGCGGATTACCGTAGTGTTGATCGACGAAGACCTCGGCTTGTAAAGGCCCCTGAAGAGAACGAAACCGAAGATTACGATTTTCTACTGACGATATGAACGAAACATTCGAACAGTGCCGCAAGAACCTCCTCCGCAGAGGATTCGAAGTCCGGATCGCCGCAACGACCGAAGAGGCCCGGCAGATCCTGCGGGAGGAGATTCGGGCCGCCGCCCCGGAAACGATCTCTTTCGGAGGCTCCATGACGATGGAGGCGACGGGCATCGTCGATGAACTTCGCCGGAAGGGGCGTTACCGCCTGTTCGACGGAGTGGATTACACCTTACCGCCCGAAGAGCGGATCGAGATCCGGCGACAGGGTTTGCTGGCCGATCTGTACATTTCGGGAATCAATGCCATCACGGAAGAGGGAGCGCTCTATTGGCTCGACGGGATCGGCAACCGGGTAGCGGCGATCGCCTTCGGCCCCCGCAAGGTGCTGCTGGTCGCAGGGCGCAACAAGATCGTGGCGACACGCGCTGCGGCCGAGGCACGCATCCGCGACATCGCGGCACCCCGGAACGTCGCCCGGCTGGGACAGAAAACCCCTTGTGCAGTGACGGGCGTTTGCGCCGACTGCGACTCGGAAGGGCGCATCTGCAACACGCATCTGCGGATGGAGCGCTGCTTTCCCCGCAAGCGGATTACCGTGATTCTGATCGACGAGGAAATGGGATTATAACAAGGAATGCGGATGCCCGTCGCGGCAGCATCGGCACTCCCCGGAAAAACGATACGACATGGCAAAGGTCAAGAAAGCATTCTTCTGCCGCAACTGCGGCTTCGAAGCCCCCAAATGGTTGGGACGCTGCCCCTCCTGCGGGGAATGGAACACATTCACCGAAGAGGTGATCGCCCGTGAAAGCGGCGGCGGACCTGCGACTGTCGCCAACCTGCCCAAAGCCCGTCCGCAGCGAATCGCCGACATCCACGAAAGCGAACACCGCCGCATCGACCTGGGAAACCGGGAGGTGAACCGCGTGTTGGGCGGAGGGCTCGTGCCCGGCTCCCTCGTGCTGCTCGGCGGCGAGCCGGGTATCGGCAAATCGACCCTCAGCCTGCAAATCGCCCTGGCGGACAACGGCCTGAAAACCCTCTATGTTTCGGGCGAAGAGTCGGCCGAGCAGATCAAGATGCGGGCCCTGCGTCTGGGCATCGGCAACGAAGGGTGTCTGATCTATGCCGAAACCCTGTTGGAAAATATTCTGGCCCAGATCGAAGAGCAACGGCCCGACCTGGTGGTCATAGACTCTATCCAAACCATCTATACCGACATCATCGAATCGTCGGCCGGGAGCGTTTCGCAGATCCGCGAATGTGCGGCATCGCTGCTCAAATACGCCAAAGCGACCGGAACATCGATCTTCATCATCGGTCACATCACCAAGGACGGCACGATCGCCGGCCCGAAAATCCTGGAGCACATCGTCGATGTCGTACTTCAGTTCGAAGGGGACAACAACCTGATATACCGTATTCTGCGAGGAATCAAGAACCGTTTCGGAGCTACGTTCGAAATCGGCGTTTTCGAGATGCTCGACGCAGGGTTGCGCGAGGTGGACAATCCGTCGGAAATCCTGCTTTCGCACTACGAAACCCCGCTCAGCGGCATCGCCGTAGGAGCTTCGGTGGACGGCATCCGCCCCTACCTGATCGAAGTGCAGGCACTGGTAAGCAACGCGGCTTACGGCACTCCGCAGCGCACGGCGACCGGTTACGACAACAAACGTATGAACATGCTGCTCGCCGTGCTCGAAAAACGCGTGGGAATGAAGATGTTCTCGAAGGACGTATTCCTCAACTTCGCCGGCGGATTCAAGGTCGCCGATCCGGGACTGGACCTCGCGGTCACGGCAGCGGTGATCTCCTCCTACTACGATCGTCCGATCGGCGAAGGGATCTGCCTGGCGGGAGAAATCGGCTTGTCGGGCGAAGTGCGCCCCGCCCCCCGTACGGAACAGCGTATCAGCGAAGCTGCCCGGCTCGGGTTCAGACGGATCGTCGTGTCGGGCTACCTGGGCCGTTCGATCAAAAAACCCAAAGGTATCGAAATCGTCACGATCAACAGCATCGACCAACTGCCGCGTGCCCTGTTCGCAGAAGGATAGGCAGAATTCCCGGTATCTTTTGAAAACTTGCACGAGAAGCCCCGATGATAACTCATCGGGGCACTATTTTTGGTACTTCCCTCAAAAAGGAAGAGTTCTTCGAGAAACAGATACGGCACCTGTCATTCAGAAAAGGATTCAAAAATCGACAAAAACAAAAAACACCGCTTAAATATGAAAGATTTCGATAAGATAATAGGTCGCAACGCGATCACGATGATCTATTTTTTCACCAGTCAATGCGTTCCGTGCGAAGCCATGGAGCCTGTGCTCGACCAATTCGAACGCCGCATGGCCGGACGCGTGGACATCTACCGGATCAACACCGACGCGGACGAGAATGCCTACCTGCTCTACCGTTATATGATCCGCACGACGCCGACGCTGATCTACTTCCGCAAAGGGGATGAGATCCGACGCTGCGAAGGCCCGCTGACCTATAAGGAATTGCTGGCGCTCCAGGAACAGGTCGAAACAGTCGAACACGTCTGCCTGAATTAGTACTCCAGCCGCCAGGTCATCTCCTCCTCGATGTAACGGGCCGTTTTTCCCGGCCCGAGCGAAGAGAGGAATATTTCGATGTCCCGCCGTTGTACGGCGGGATTCGTCATGATCGCCGCCAGCAGCGCCACGACACCCTGCGCGACCAAATTCGATTCGGGATACGTCACGACCAGCCGCCGGAGCACCGGGACCAAGGAACTGAAATCGGGATGCGGAATACGGGAAAGAGCCAACAAGCCGGCATACCCGAGCAATTCGTTCCCCGTATCGCACCAGGCTCTGCCCCACTCGTCGCCGCGCGGCGACCGGGACATCAGCGCGAAGGCGCACTCTTCGGCCATCTCCGAATTGGCAATACCTTCGCCCCAGTCGGAAAATTCGACGGAAGTCACCTGCACGGGATCGGCGATCCAGAAAGTGGCCAATTTCAGCTCCCGCACATCCTGCCGGTAGAGGAAACGGGCAAAGTCGGAATCGGGGCGCTCGGCTCGCGCGACAGCACGGATCGTCGGCAGGCTCACACCGTAATTTAGTCCATACGCTTTCCCCCGATACTGCATCGTATCGGCCACCACGCCGTTCCGCTCCCGGCGAAAACGCCCCAGCAGGGCAGCCATCCGCGACGTATAGTCCATAGTTTAGCGGTTTCTGGGAACTTGAAGGGCGATCGTACGGCCGAACTGGAAAACGGGCAGCACCTGCGCGGCCTGCTCCTGCCCGGCAGCGATGAGCGAACAGCGCGTGAGAGCGGCAATACGGTACGGAATCGTAGAGGAAGTGGGACGCACGCCGGCTTCATCGACAGCCATACCCTGCGGCTCGTACTGCAACAGCACGATATCTCCCGTCAGGTCGTTGGCCGGCAACAACCCCGCATCGGGGCTGAAACGGCAGACGATCTGCTGCAATTTGCCCTCGGCGGGCGTCACGCGGAAACGGCGGGTTTCGGTCGTCACCACACGCCGGCCGAGGAAAAGTTCCAGATACTCCTGCTCCAGCCGGTCGAGACGCTCCAACGCCACAGGAAGTCCCGCGCCGAAGACATTCTCTCCAGCCTCGCCGCTAATCAGGTCGAGACGGTGTTTACGCAACGAAAAAATCGCGGCAGCGGCATTCCGGGCTGCGGTTTGCAGATCGGTTTCGGTCATGTCGAGGCGGTCGGTCTGCAACCGGGCGAAATCGGCTCCCTGAGCCTCGTAACTCTCCACCCGACAGGTCGAAGCGGGCAATTCCCCGGCGGTCACGTATCGCTCGCCCGGCATCAGCGCAATGGCGGCATCGGCGACCGTATAGACGGTCTTGTCGGTAAGCGGTGCACGCAGACCGAGGAACTTCTGGGCATAGCGGGCATAGGGACCGCAGACGATCTTCTCACAACGCACCGTAATATCGGCCGCAAGAACGGTTTCGGCCGTTCCGACCACGAACTCGCCGTTGTCCATATAGGTTCCCAATCGGACCATATCCTGATTCTGGGCCGCAGTCGTCATCCCGGCGAAAAGCAGCGGAAGCATCCATAACATTCTCTTCATATTCACGGAAAATTTTAATTTATGCAAATTTATACGAATTGCCCGTATAATCAAAATTTAAGGTAGAAATCCCCCGTCAGACGGCGGTAATCCTCCGTATAGGAGTCCGAGCCGCCGAGTTCGATCACGAGCCGCGAAGGTTCCGGCGGCGGTACGGGCGTCGTGCAGAACTCCGCAAGGATACGCCGCACCCCGCGCCGGGGCGTAGAATAAACCTCCGTCCAGCGAACGGGATAGAGCCGCCCGAGAGCCGCCGAACGAAATCGCTGCATCTCGACGGGTGGCAACACCAATGCAAAGCGTCCGCCGGGCGCAAGCAGCCGAACGACGGCCGCCGCAAGCTCCCCGAACGGCAATCCCGCCGCATGGCGGGCGGTGTTGCGCCCTTCATCGGGCGAAAGCAGCGAATCGACGTAATAAGGCGGATTCGACACGATCAGATCGAATCTTTCAACCGGATCGTATCGCTGCACCGCGACGGCTACTGCATCCAAACGGTCTGCCCAGGGCGACGCGGCAAAATTTTCAGCCGCCTGCGTCGCGCACTCCGCATCGACGTCCACCGCCGTGATCCGGGCTGCACTCCGCTGGGCCAGCATCAGGGCGATCAGGCCCGTGCCCGTACCTACGTCGAGCATCCGCCGATCCCCGGGACGCACTTCGGCCCAGGCACCGAGCAGCACCCCGTCGGTTCCGACCTTCATCGGGCAGCGATCCTGCCGCACGGCAAACTGTTTGAACCGGAACATGGCTATCCTTTTAGAAAACCGTCCATACCGGCGCCGAACAGCGCGAAATCATAACGCACGGGATCCTCCGGGTCGAACGTGCGAAGCACGGCGGTAACCTCCTCGACGGCCCGCCAGTCGTTCTGCCGCCGGACAAGCAATCCCAAAGTCCGTGCCACGTCGCCCGAATGAAGGTCGAGCGGCAGATAGAGCGCCGACATGGGGATCGAGCGCCAGAGCCCGAAATCCACGCCCCGATCATCGCGGCGCACCATCCAGCGCAGAAACATATTCAGCCGCTTGCAAGCCGAGCCTTTGTCGATCGACGAAAGGTGCTTCTCCGAACGGATCGGGTGCGGCTCGGCGAAAAACTCGCGGCGAAAATCGGAGAGAACGGACGGGATCGACCCCGTGGCCGCATAACGCCCCTCGAAGAACTCGCCCAGACTGCCGTAACGACGGAAAAGCGAACGCAGCGCCCGTACATAAGCGATCAGGTCCTCGCCGTTGAAGGTCCGATGCACGCAGACTGTCAGCTTGCGAAGCTCCTCCTCCGAAGCATTTTTCACGAAATCCGCAGGGGCGTTGTCCATATACGACATCATCCGGCAGGCATTGCCGACGATCGCACGACGGTTGCCCCAGGCGATAGTCGCCGAGAGAAAGCCCGCGATTTCACGGTCTTCACGCCCCTCGAAACGATGCGGCACGCTGATCGGATCGGGAGCGATGAACTCCGTCCGGTTGTAGCGGTCGTACAGGGTTTCGAGCAACTCGCGCAGCGGTTCGAACTCCATAAGAATCGTGTAAATGGGATCTACTAATTTCAGAACAGTCACTCCCGTCACTCAGGAAGGATCAGACCGTCGCTCATTACGATCCGACGGTCGGCCCGGAGAGCCAGCGACTCGTCGTGAGTCACCAGCACGATCGTCTGCCCCAAGCGTTCACGCAGATCGAAGAACAGGCGGTGCACCTCCTCCTTGTTGCGGGTATCGAGGTTGCCCGAAGGTTCGTCGGCCAACAGCACGGCGGGAGAATTCACCAGCGCCCGGGCAATGGCGACCCGCTGCTGCTCGCCGCCCGACAGCTCGCCGGGCTTATGATCGCGGCGTTGGGTCAGCCCCACGAGCGCCAGCAGCTCTCCGGCACGCCGCTCCACTTCGGCTTTCGGACGCCGTCCGATCAGGCCAGGGATACAGACATTCTCGAAAGCCGTAAATTCGGGCAGCAGGTGGTGGAACTGGAAAACGAATCCGATCTTCTCGTTACGGAACCGCGACAAAGCCCGATCACCGAGCGATGAAACATCCTGTCCGTCGATCTCGACGCTGCCGCGATCCGCTTTGGAAAGCGTACCCAGTATCTGAAGCAAGGTCGTCTTGCCGGCGCCGCTGGCACCGACGATCGAAACCACCTCGCCGCGCGACACCTCGAGCGATACTCCCCGGAGCACCTCCAGCGCACCGTAACTCTTATGGATATCCGTAGCTTTTATCATGGGCGGAATGCTTTGAAAATACGTACCGTATCGACCGCTTCCCGCACGTCGTGCACGCGCAGAATCGCAGCCCCCTGCCGCAGGCACTCCCAGCCCAGAGCGATCGTCCCGGCGAGCGCCCGGTCGGGCGTCGTATCGAGCACTTTATAGATCATGGACTTGCGCGACACTCCGGCCAGTACGGGATAGCCCAGCGAGCAAAGGTTGTGCAGCCCCCGAAGCAGATCGTAGTTCTGTTCGAGGGTTTTGGCGAACCCGAAGCCCGGATCGAGAATCAACCGACGCACGCCGCAGCGACGCAACTGCTCGGCACGGAGCCGGAAATAGGAAACGACCTCCTCCACCACATCGCGGTAAGAGGTCATCCCCTGCATCGTCGCAGGAGTACCCCGCATGTGCATAGCGATATAGGGAGCGTCGTACTCGGCGACCACATCGACGATGGCCGGATCCATCTCTCCGGCCGAGATGTCATTGACGATCACCGGGCCGAATGTTTCGAGCACCCGCCGGGCTACCTCGGCACGGAACGTATCGACCGAAACGGGCAGTGTGGGAGCGATCCGCCGCACGGCGGCCACCCCCGCTTCCACACGACGCCACTCCTCCTCGGACGTCACCTCGGCGGCTCCGGACCGGGAGGAGTAGCCTCCGACGTCGAACAGATCGCAACCGGCATCGGCCGCTTCGCGGACACGCCGTTCGATAGCCTCGGCATCCGGTGTGCGGCTGCCGGCGAAAAAGGAGTCGGGCGTGACATTGACGATCGCCATAACGCGCGGCGTGGTCAAATCAGGCAGAATGTTTTCGGTTTTCATCGCGTAACAATTTATCCAGGCGGGCAACCTCGTATTCGAGCTCCCCGAGATTTATATTGACAAGGGTATAGTCGGCCCGCCGGCGCAACTCCTCTTCGTCGAGCTGGACCGCGATACGGCGTCGTACCTCCTCGGCCGAAGCCCCGTCACGCAGGCAGGTGCGTGCAATACGCACGTCGATAGGAGCCGTGACCGCGATCGTACGGTCCACATACCCCTCCAATCCGGCCTCGAAAAGGATGGCGCTCTCCAAAACCACATAGTCGGCGCCGGACTGCCGCCCGCACCACCGTTCGAAATCCTCCATCACGGCGGGGTGCACCAGCGCGTTGAGCGCCGAAAGCTCCGCAGGATCGGAAAAGACACGGCCGGCCAGCAACTTGCGATTCAGACGTCCGCCCGCATAGATCTCCTCCCCGAAGCGTGCGGCGAGCCGCCTCCGTAACGGCCCATCCTCCTCCATAAGGCGTTTGGCCTGCGTATCGGAATCATAGACAGGGGCGCCGCAAGCGGCAAAAAGCCGGCAGACGGTCGATTTACCGCTGCCGATACCTCCTGTTATACCTACCTTAATCATTTTTCTTGCTGACGGGGATCCGGAATTTCGGGAACCGATCCGACGGAGATGACCTTGATATCGCTCAACCGGACGGAAATGGCGTTGTGCAGAGAGAGAGAATCTATCTTCAGGAATTTCTCTCCGTCTTCGGCCTTCACGGAACGGAATTTCAACTCCGACAGGGGAATCCGGAGCCGCTTACTCATATAGACTCGATAGCCGAACAAGTTGGTACCGACTCCTTCCACCACACAGGAAACTTTGAAACGCTCGCCGTCCACATTCACGGTGAAAGGCTGCTCGGTCGTATAAGTATAGTTCAACTTGGCGATATACCACAGGATGAACGAAGCGACGAGCAAAGCCAGAAAGACCGGAGATACATAACGACGCAGCCAACCGAAACGCTCCATGACAGACAATTTTTAAGTCAGGCAAAGTTAAAAATAAAATAGGCCGCAACAATACGTTGCAGCCTATTTTATTCAAAAAGCGGACCTTTATTTCTTGCCGAGGCCCTCGCGCTTCATCAGACCGTAAGCGATCGGAGTCGCCACGAACAGGGTCGAAAGCGTACCGACAACCACACCCAAAGCCAATGCGAAGATAAACCCGCGAATCGTCTCGCCGCCGAAGAAGAGGATGGCGAGCAGAGTAACCAATGTCGTACCCGACGTATTGATCGTACGCGACAGGGTCGCATTGAGCGCATTGTTCACGTTCTCGCGCAGATCGCGCTTGGGATAGAGCACCAGATATTCACGGATACGGTCGAAAACCACCACCGTATCGTTGATCGTATAACCGATGATCGTCAGGATCGCCGCGATGAAGGCCTGGTTCACCTCCAGGTTGAAGGGCAGCCAGCCGTAGCAGAGCGAGAAGACGCCGATCACCACCAGGGCATTGAATGCCAGCGCGGTCGTAGCGCCGGTCGCATACTGCCATTTCTTGAAGCGGAGCGAAATGTAGAGGCCGATGGCGATCAGCGAGAAGAGCACCGACCAAATAGCGCCCCAAGTCATATCCTTGGCGATCGAAGGACCGATCTTGTCTGCCGTAAGAATACCGTTGATATCGTTTTGCGTATTGCGGAAATTCTCGAAGGTGATGGGATAACCGTACAGACCGTGCAGCGCGTCGTACAGAATCCGATCCACTTCCGAAGTAGCCTCGTCCGAAGTGTCGTCGTACTTGTACTGCGTCACGATACGCATCTGGTTCTCATTGCCGTACTGCTTCACCTCGAAGCTGACATTAGCGGCATCCTCGTAACCGGAGAAGACATCCTGCAACTTCATACGTACCTCCTCTGCCTGTACCGGGCGGTCGAAACGAATCACGTATGCACGGCCGCCGGTGAACTCAGCACCCATGTTCAGACCGCGTACCGCGAACGAAACGCACGAAACGGCCAAAACGACGATCATAACGATGTAAGAGATCTTACTCTTGCCCAGGAAGTCGAAATGAGCGTTGCCCATAAGATTCTCCGACCACTTGCGCGAGAAGGAGATCTTTCCCCATTTATTGACTACGCCCTCGATCAGCAGGCGGGTAATGAAGATCGAACAGAAGAGCGAGGTCAGAATACCGATAATCAACGTAGTGGCGAAACCCTGCACCGGACCGTTTCCGAAGATGAACAGAACGATACCGGTGATGATCGTGGTAAGGTTACCGTCGATGATCGCGGAGTATGCTTTCGAGAAACCGTCCTTGATAGCCAGGCTCAAACCCTTACCGCCGCGAAGCTCCTCCTTGATGCGTTCGTAAATAATCACGTTGGCATCCACGGCCATACCCATCGTCAGCACGATACCCGCGATACCGGGCAGCGTCAGCACGGCACCGAACGAAACCAGAACACCGAGCAGCAGGAATACGTTGCACAACAAGGCGATATCGGACAACCAGCCGGCTGTCTTATAGTAGAGGCCCATATAGAGAAGCACCAGCACGAACGCGAGTACAAACGAAAGAATACCCGCATTGATCGACTCCTGCCCCAGCGACGGACCTACGACGGTATCCTGAATAATACGTGCCGGAGCGGGCACCTTACCCGACTTGAGCACGTTGGCGAGGTCTTTCGCCTCCTGAATGGTGAAGTTACCCGAGATTTCCGAACTTCCGCCTTCGATCTTCTGGCGAACGACCGGAGCGGAATAGACATAACCGTCGAGCACGATGGCGATGCAGCGGCCGATATTGTCGCCCGTCAGACGCGCCCAGTCCTGAATACCTTCCGAGTTCATCGACATCGAAACCTTGGCTTCGGCACCGCGCTCGGCATAGGTTTCACGCGCATCCACGATCACGCTGCCGTCCAGCGGAGCCTTGCCGTCGGGCGTGCTGACCTTGAGCGCATAAAGAGAGAAACGCCCGTTGTTCTGCGGTTCGCCCTTGATACCCCACTCGAAACGAACGTCCGAAGGCAGCAACTCGCGCACGGCATCCATACGCAGGTAGCCGGCAACGGTCGCCGTATCGGCAACGGCTACGGAACCCACGACAGCGCCTCCGCCATCATAGGGATTGAGCAGCGAGAAGAGCGGATTTTCCTCGCGGGTATAGCGGGATGCCCCCGAAGCCGAGGCAGCCTCCTCCGCAGCCGGAGCATTGTTCTGCACCTCTGCGATCAGGCTTTCGGTCGTATCTTCGGTACCGGCAGCAGTCGGCTGCTCCTCAGTAAGCGTTTCCTCCACGGCCGCATCGGTCGCCCCGGCAGCCAATTCGTCGCGCAAAAGCTGATCGGCCTGCTCCAGGGCACGCACCAACTCGGTGTTATTATAAGTCGTCCAGAACTCGAGCGAAGCGGTACCCTGCAACAGCTTGCGTACGCGCTCCGGCTCCTTCACGCCCGGCAGCTCGACCAGAATACGGTGCGAATTGGGCAGGCGCTGGATGTTGGGCTGCGTAACGCCGAAATGGTCGATACGACTGCGCAGGATGTTGAACGAAGCGTCGATCGCAGCGTCGGTTTCCTCCTGCAAGATCTTCTCGACCTCGCTGTCCGAGCTGTTCGGCGTGATATCCTTACGATCCGGACTTACGAAAAGCGCAGCCAGCGGAGCACCGCCGGAAACCTCACGATAAGCCTTGGCGAACTCGCCGATGTAGTTGTTGGTACCCTCTTTAAGCGCCTTGTTGGCACGGGCGATGGCCTCCTCGAACATCGGATCGTGTGCGCTGTCACCTGCCAGGGCTTTCAGCACGTCCTCCACCTGCACCTCGAGCATGACATTCATACCGCCCTTCAGGTCGAGACCCAAGTTGATCTCCTTCTCCTTGACCTCCTTGTAGGTGAATGAAATGAATCCGAGATCATAAACGGGCCTGTTCTGCACGGAGTCCAGGTAATAGATCTCCGCCGCCTGACGGAGCGAATCCGACTCCGAAACTTTCGCGGCATACTCGGCCGCCTTTTTCTCCACGCTTCTCGCTTTCAGTGAGAAGGAGAGCTGGTAGATACAAGCAATCGCCAGCAGGATTGCAAGTAACTTGATTACGCCTTTACTTTGCATTGGGTATAAATTAGTTTGTTATAATTTGTTTGTTTCTTTTCCGTTACCCGAAACGGGATTTCAGAAATCCCAATAAACGCACAAAAATAGAAAAAATTGCGGGAAACAAAAAAGGAATAGACAAAAAAACGCTGGAAACCATCCGATTTCACCGTTGAAACCGAAAATCGAAGGAGTGCGATTTCATTTCCGGGCGGCACCCCGACAGCAAAGACCGCACACCGGACGCGCGGGAAAACACCGAAGGAGTCCGACCGTCCCGACCGGCAACAAGGGCGCTGAAAAGCGGTATCGAAGCACCTGTTCCCCGAAACCGCAGCCCGCAATCCGCCCTACAGACAAAAAAGCCAGGGCCGACATACTGCCGACCCTGGCTCTTCTACCGGAAAGTCCGCAAACCGAACCTTCCCTCCAACTTTTTATTTAACCTCTTCGAACTCTACATCTTCGGGCTGATTGGATCCACCCTGCTGCTGACCGTTCGTACCGGCTCCTGCATCGGCATGGGGAGCACCCTGCTGGGCACCGCCCTGCTGCTGTTGCGCGGCATAGATATCCTGCGAAGCAGCCTGCCATGCTGCATTGAGCTCGGCCAAAGCCGTATCGATAGCGGCTACGTCAGCGTTCTTATGCGCTTCCTTCAACTTGCCCAGCGCCGTTTCGATGGCAGCCTTCTTGTCGGCCGGCAACTTGTCGCCGTACTCTTTGAGCTGTTTCTCGGTAGCGAAGATGTTCGAATCGGCGGCGTTGATCTTGTCAATACGCTCCTTCTCCTCTTTGTCCTTCGCCTCGTTAGCCTTGGCTTCGTCGCGCATACGCTGGATCTCCTGCTCGGTAAGACCCGACGAAGCCTCGATGCGGATCTTCTGCTCCTTACCCGTACCCTTATCTTTAGCCGATACGTTCAGGATGCCGTTGGCGTCGATATCGAAGGTTACCTCGATCTGCGGCACACCGCGCGGAGCAGCCGGAATGCCGTCCAAGTGGAAGCGGCCGATCGACTTGTTGTCGCGGGCCAGCGGACGCTCACCCTGGCAGACGTTGATCTCCACCGAAGGCTGGTTGTCGGCCGCCGTCGAGAAGACCTCGCTCTTCCGGGTCGGGATCGTCGTGTTGGCCTCGATCAACTTGGTCATCACGCCGCCCAGCGTCTCGATACCCAACGACAGCGGAGTAACGTCGAGCAGCAGCACGTCCTTCACCTCACCGGTCAGGACACCGCCCTGGATCGCAGCGCCGATGGCAACGACCTCATCGGGGTTCACACCCTTGCTGGGCACCTTGCCGAAGAAATCCTCGACGACCTTCTGGATCGCGGGAATACGGGTCGAACCGCCCACGAGGATCACCTCGTCGATCTGCTTGGCATCGAGACCGGCATCGCGCAGGGCCACCTTGCAAGGCTCGATGGTCTTGTGGATCAAGTGATCGCACAACTGTTCGAATTTGGCACGCGTAAGCGTCATAACCAGGTGCTGCGGAATGCCGTCGATCGGCATGATGTACGGAAGGTTGATCTCCGTAGTAGTCGAGGACGACAGTTCGATCTTCGCCTTCTCGGCAGCTTCCTTCAGACGCTGCATGGCCATCGGGTCCTTGCGCAGATCCACGTTGTGCTCGGCTTTGAATGCCTCGGCCATATAATCGATCAGCACATGGTCGAAATCATCGCCGCCCAGGTGCGTATCGCCGTTGGTCGATTTCACTTCGAACACGCCGTCGCCCAGCTCCAGGATCGAAATATCGAACGTACCGCCGCCCAAGTCGAAGACGGCGACCTTCATATCCTTGCCTTTCTTATCCAGACCGTAAGCCAGCGCAGCGGCCGTCGGCTCGTTGATGATACGCCGCACCTTCAGGCCCGCGATCTCACCGGCCTCCTTCGTAGCCTGACGCTGCGAATCGGAGAAATAGGCCGGAACGGTGATTACCGCTTCCGAAACCTCCTGCCCCAGGTAATCCTCGGCCGTCTTCTTCATTTTCTGTAAAATGATCGCCGAAATCTCCTGCGGCGAATACTGGCGGCCGTCGATATCCACACGCGGCGTATTGTTATCGCCGCGAACCACCTTATAAGGCGCACGCTCGACCTCTTGTGCCACCTGATCGTAAGTTTCGCCCATAAAACGTTTGATCGAGAAGATCGTACGCTTGGGGTTCGTAATCGCCTGACGTTTGGCCGGATCGCCGACCTTACGCTCGCCGTTGTCGGTGAACGCGACGATCGAAGGAGTAGTCCGGTGTCCTTCGGAATTGGGGATTACGATAGGTTCGTTACCCTCCATTACTGCGACGCACGAGTTCGTCGTACCTAAATCAATACCAATAATCTTTGCCATAATATCGTTGCTTTATAGTTTAATAATTTCTTTTTCAACTCCGCCTCCACAGCCCTGCCGCTGCCGTGCGGACGATCGTTTAGTGAACAAAGGTTGTACCAAATGTTCTTTTCGCACCATCCTGCTTTTCCGGAGCGTAAAATCTGACAAACCGCCGGAAGGACTGACATTCCGACTGTCACAATGTCAGCCCGAAACTCCCTTTCGGACATCGCTGTCATTTCGCAGCCTGCCTGCCCCCGATCCGCACGACGATACGGAATGCAACAGAAAACCCCGGCCTCTGGAGCCGGGGTACCATAATCGGGGATTCCGATCCTATTTTTCATTCAGAATACGCATCGCCGCATCCAGGATCGTCGTATCGTCCAACGTCACAACGCCGCCGTCGGGCCCTTGTTCGATATGAATGCCTACGCCTTCCTTCGCCTCGGGGTGCCGTCCGCCGAAATAATTACGAACCGAATCGACCGAGATTCCCAATTCGTCTGCAATCCGTTGCGAGCTGCCGCTGGGCAGTCTGTCCTTGATACGACGCAACTCATTAAATGTGATAATCATACTGCTAATTATTTAGGTTGAATTTATTTTTCGTCTTCTCCGCTTCCGACAAAGTCCGACCCTGTTCGGCACCCATTTGTCGGCAGACCGGAGATGGCCTCTTTTTCTTTCCTCTAAATTAAATCCTTTTCCGATAATTTCAAAATTTTCCGGAACAAAAAGTTGAAAAAATCGTCAATTACACCCAATTTACCGACAGAATCCGTCTTACAATCGAAATGTTCCAAATCCAATGCCGGGAATGAGTCGGGAATGAAAAGCCCCGCAGCCCAAAGAATAAAAACCGAAGCCGCCCGCAGGAATCCTGCAGACGGCCAGAAAACAAAACCGGCAACGGACTATTGAGCCGGCTCGATATAAAATTCGATCAACAGCGGCGTATAGGGCAAAACCTCGGTGATCGTCGTACTGGTCGATGTGGAGTTGTCTACATAGTAAGGATTATAGACCGAACCGCCGTAAAGACCGTTCATATAGCTGCCATAATAATCGTCGTAATAGTTGCCCATGTAATTATTACCGTAGTAATTGTTCATCATGCCGTAATAATTCATCATAGCGTACGTAGCGGCGTAATTCGTAGAAGAACTGGTCTGGGTTGTCCCGGTAATGCCGACCACACCGTACGCATTGCTCGAAACGGTCAGCAAAGCGCCCCAGCTTCCGTAGCGGAAGTGCGGCAAGGCGTAATACCAGGCCAGAATCTGTTTGTCCTTATTCAGCGAAGGAGTGTAGCTCATGTACGTACCGGTGGATTCCACCTCGCCGTAAACGATTCGTTTCACCTCGTCGATATTGGTACTCTGTACGAACCCGTCCAGGAATCGGGCGATGTACCAGACCCGGACATTCTTCTCGGGATCGATCAGTTCGCCCGGTTCGTCCGTACCGAAGCGCTCGACCAAAGCTTTGTTAATCTTACGATCGATCTCGTCCGCCTTTTGCTGCGATCCCACATAAACATTCGAATAGGTGAAAAGTCCGGTCGCATCGTCCGCAGGATTGAAACTCTCGTTCACATAGATTTGAGGCGCCTCCGACGTGGCGATTTTCCAACGATACGACGGGGCCGGCTCTCCGGCTTTGACCGAAGCCGTTTCGGAATCGTCGTCCTGCGGAGGAACCGTCGGGTCCAGTCCGCCGTTCGCCGCCGCAAAATCATCGACCGCGACGCTCTCCGTTTCAATCGGCTGACTCGATCTTCCGACCAGCTTGATCCGGGCGATCATCGGGTGGTTGGCACTCAATGCATACTGCCCCTCGTAACCTCCGTCGCCATTGGCTTCGGTGGATATGATCGTCGCAGGCATATACAGCACGACCTCGGCCCCCACGCGCAATTCGACCTCACGGGGAAATCCCTTCTGCGCGGCATACGTTTCACCCAGCTTCAACGGGTTCCGCATAGCCAGATAAGTCCCCTCCTTAAAAGTTCCGCTCGCCAGCTCACCGTAGAACTGATAGTAAGGAACGTAATGTGTATAAGGAGTAAAAGTTCCCTGCTGAAGCGCATAAACGGAATCCCGGGCCACACTGATATTCCCCTGCAAATCCCGCCCCGTGATATCGTACCACACCCAGCTCTCCGTCTCCAGAATCGCACTGTCCGCCAGATCGCCCAGCGAAACGACATCCACGTAATACTCCCCTTCCTCCTGGTAATTCTCCAGCAGATCGGGACGATTCTGCGTCATCCAGGCTTTCAGAGCTTTGTTCTGGGTATTCCCCGGATAAGCATTGTCAGGCTCCTCAGCGCAGGAGCAGAGCGTCGTCAGACCGAAAAGGAGTATCGCAGGCAACCAACGTCCCATACTATTCATTGTTTTCTTATTTACGAACCGAATCAATCGTATAAAAAACGGCGATCGGACTCTGCTCCGGAATGAAATTGATCAGCGCATCGCCGTAAGCCATATTGTATGTCATATATACTTCGACCGTATCTTTCTCGCGGCAGCCCGGCAGCGACAATTCGACCCCTTCGACGAAAGAGCCGCCGCCGACACGGACGGGACGGGGTTCGAAACTCCAGTATTTCGTATCGAGTCCCTGCTCCTGAAGTTTTTCGGCCCACTTTCTGTCATTGGTGTAGATCGGCATCGTACTCGCAGTGATTGCCCGATTCTCGAACAGATAGACCCAGAAAACAAGATCCACCTCATCGCCGATCTCCGCTTCAGGACGCGTCTGACGTTCCGAATCGTAATAATGGTAAATATATCGATACGACCAGCGCCCGAACGTGGAGTAAAAATCGAGATCTTCATCCGAACTCATAGCCTCCTGCTCGGTCACCAGACGAGGCTGGTGGCTACCGGAAAGGAAACTCTCGAACTGCTGCTGCTGTTCGGGAAGAACCTTGTCATCCTCGCCGCAGCCGGTGACAACCAACAGCGCAGCAAGCAAAATATGGAAACGGATTTTCGACATACAATCGCGCAAATTTAACAAATCCTGCGGGACTTGCAAAATTTACCGGGCTTCATTCTTCGTTTTCCCGACCGACATCGCTCGGACAGTCCCGAAGTCCGGAAACCCGGAATCATTCGCATCGCGTCCCCGGCCCGGCAACTCCACACACCGAAGCCCGCCTCGCCCGCCAGTGCTCTTCTTAACAATACGGCAGACCGGGCGATTTTAGTATTCGTACAGGGATAAAAAACGACGATTACACCCCGAACGTATCGCGGCTCGGCTATACACTGCATCGCTTACGGCGGCGATACCACGCCCACACACCCCGCGAACCGTGATTGCAAATCCGCTGCAGCGACTGCGAGGCCGGATACTGCCAACGCAGACGCCGCAGTCAGGCCACCCCCCGAAAAACAATGTTTCCCTCTCTGGCAAAGAAACCCGACGGTCCGGCGGCCGGTTTTCCTGCGCTCCCGACACAGAACCGGAGTTGCACACGAAAGCCCGCGTCACGACAAAACGATATGGAGTCCGACCTTCCGAATGTTCGGACCATCCGAAACGTCCGGAAACGAACCGAACAAAAAAATCGACTGCCGGAGCGAAAGAATCGCTCCGGCAGCTCCAATAACTTTACAAAACAAAATCAGACTCTACGCTGTCCGTCCTGAAGCCACTCCCTGCGATGCCTCTTAACGGCACATACGACCAGGGTTATGATGACCGATAAAACAACAAGACCAAACATAAGGCCGACAAAGCCTGCAAATCCTTCCATTTTTACGATAAACATTTTGGGGGTTCGTTTACTCTTTTCGGCGAAAAACTAATATAAAAAAATTTCCCCCCCCCAAATATTTTAAGAAAAATATAAAAAAAAGTTTCAAAAATATTAAATCGACAAAAACAAGAAGGCCGTTACAAAAACGTAATAATTAATCGGGAACGTAGCGCCCCACGCCCCTTTCGAGAAGGATATTTAGGGAAAGGTCCGCGTTACAGACGCAGACACATACCGCGAATAAGCGACCCTCGGATTCGATGCTGCAACCGTCAAAAAAAGATACATCGAAAGATATGAGTAACCTGCGAAATAGAAATGTACGATTATATGCTACAATCGTTTAAGGGACATACGGACCAGATCCTCCACCGAAGCTCCGGGATTTTCCCGAGCAACGATTTTTACGACTTTATCCGCCGCCGCTTTCCCGAACCCGAGCATGACCAGCGCCGCAAGCGCCTCCTCGTAATCCCCGCCGGCGACAGGGGCTGTAACAGTATCCCCCGTCAGTCCCAGGCCGGCCATCTTGCCGCTCAACTCGACGATGATCTTCTGCGCCGTTTTCAGCCCCAATCCCTTGACATTTTTGAGAAGGACGGCGTTTTCGGTAGCGATGATCCCCTGCAACTCCCTCGGCGAATAGGTCGAGAGAATCATCCGGGCGGTATTGCCGCCTACGCCGGAGACACTTATCAGGTGGCGGAACAGTTCCCGTTCGGCCTTCGACGCGAAGCCGTAAAGCAACTGGGCGTCTTCCCGAACCACGTAATGAACGAACAGTTTCACTCGGTCGGAGTGCTCGATTTCGGAATATGTCTGCAACGATATCTGAAGAAAGTACCCCACTCCGCCGACATCCAACACGGCATGGGTGGGAGCGAGTTCGGAAATGGTACCGGAGAGATATTCGTACATGAGTTTCTAATTTTGAATGTGGCTTGACAAAAGTAAAGATTTTTTTCTACCTTTGCCTTTCAAAGCGATATTTTTAACCAAAACAACGGATAACACATGAAAAAACTCTTCTTCGCGGCATTGATCGCCCTGGCAGGATTTACCGCCTGCGGCACCAAAAACGTCGAAACGGCAGCTACCGAAGCAACCGAGCAACGGGAAGTAGGCGGCGGTGACATCGCATACGTGCAGGTCGAAGCCGTGCTCGCGCAGTCCGATCTTTACAATGCAGAAGGCATCGCCCTGAAAGACAAGACCGAAAAGGCACAGAAGAGCTGGGCACAGAAGGAGCAGAACTTCCAGTACGAAGTAGCCCAGCTCCAGGAGAAATACCAAAAGGGGCTTATCACCACCAACGACGCGCAATCCACACAGGAGAACATCGAGCGCCGCATAGCTTCGTACCAGGCTGCGGCACAGAAGGAAGCCAAAGCGCTCGACGAAGAGAATTTCGTCTTCTCGAACCGGGCTCAGGACCTGCTGCACCGCGCCATCGAGAACCTTAATGCCGATGGTCGTTACAAACTCATCGTCAATGCCAATGCCCTGCTCGACGCCGATTCGACGCTCGACATCACGCCCGCCGTGCTTCAGGAGGTGAATCGTCTCTATGCCCTGGAAAAGAAAGACAAGGACAAGAAATAGAAGAGCGCTCCGCTCACCCGGGGTCCGTATCTCGACAAAAAAGTAACGGCTTTGTTTCAGAGTCGTTACTTTTTTCCATATACTTGCAGTCAAATAAATCTCTCGGATGCTGCCGGCTTAGTGCAGCCGCCATCTTACCTCCGTATAGCAAGGAATAAGAAACAGTCCGGGCCTTACAAGCCATATTGAACTCCTTCTGCGCTTTATCACAAAGCATCATGTCGGCCGTTTCTCCTATCAAGCCCCTCTTGGTCCGTTCACTTCTATTTTTACAGTAGCCCCATCCAATTTACATTGTAATTTCCAGACATTATATTTGGGTACAATCCTGATTCCGGGTATGGATTTTTCAATGTACCCTTTCAGATCTTGAAAATTTAAAGTCATTGCAAAAAATTGTCGCTGATCCAGATAACACTGTTCGATTGTATGGATTAGTAGAACAATATGATTTTTTATCGGTTAACAATGAAAAAAAGACTAAGATTTTTGAAGCTCCGAATAGACAGAATCTATATCGAGAACTAATGGAGAGTTTTAGTGGAGATGAATCTATGAAGGCCAAATACAGTGAAACTTTAATACAACAGGGAATTGTAGACGAATATGAATTAACAGGAAATCTCGGTGCAACTTTACGTCCCAAAAAGTTAACAACTGTTTTTCCCGCAGGACAAATGTCCATGTCTAATGATGTCGAAATATACATAAGTTGTAAAGGTACTACAACCTTGGAGCAAGTTAAAACACTTGGACATGAACTATATGGTCATACTCTGTTTGGAATTAGCGGATTAGATCCAAGACATGGAGGAAATACTGGACGACCTGATGGTAATCCTACTTTGGAAAAGCAAATAATTAAATCTGAAATGGAATCAGAAAAGAATTATAATCAATGAGAAGTATTCTTCTTTTATTTATCTCACTAGTAGTAGGCGGTTGCTCCTGCAGTCAACTGTCTACTACTGTGTGTAGCATTGATAGTATTGCTGTGTACATAAATGATACGTTATATATAGCAAAACCATTTGTATCGAAAGATATATCAAAGGAAATAAACAATAAATTTAATTGGTCAAATATACCCAATAATGATCTTGAATGGAGAGGAAAGGTCTATATAGAATTTACTCTGACCCAAACAGGTAGATGTATAGACATTAAGATTTTAACAAGAACTAATAGCAAGTATATTGACACAGAAATAGTTCGATGTATAAGAAGAATAAAATATAATATCCGTTATCGTTCCAAACATAAGGTTAAAGTTTTTGCGATTGTTGATTTACAAGGAGGTCTTGGATAATTTATCATTATGGTATCAAAGAGAAAATAGATAATGCCCCAAATTAGGTATTGTGAAAATAAGGTACTGATTATCAATGCTATCTGACAAAATGAAAAGTGTGAAGGCTGGAATTAACGCTTTGCTTTCGCATTATTTCCGACATTACAGCATAAGCACATGAGCAAAGATATTTTTTGGGTACTTTAAGCTCCAGATTGGAAGTTATCAAAATTAAAAGAACAACAAATATGGCACGCAAACGACAAGTCACAATAGTGATAGATAACTGTATGACATTAAAACAGCAAGAATATGGCAAACAGACCGTTAGTCCATATATAGATTGCTTGAACTTACCCATACAAGGGTAACAGGCAATACCCATATAAGGGTAACAGGCAATACCCATATAAGGGTGTTCATCATTACCCTTACATGGGTATTAAAAGCCGTGAGCAATAAATAGAAAAGAATGACGTTACATAAGTGATAACCATAAACAATTAAGAGTATGATAGAATTTGAAGTAAAATCAAAGACGCAGCCTATCGGCAAGCGAAAGGGGCAGACGGTGTACTTCGCCCAGCCTGTTTCGCAACAGCATCTGACAAACAAGATGGTAGTAGACCGTATCGTGCGTGAGACCTCCCTCTCGGCAGGTGACGTGAGCAATGCGCTCATCAGCCTTGGCGCCATCGTGCGTGATGCCCTCGAATTAGGTCAGAGCGTGGATTTGGCAGACCTTGGCTCATTCCGCATCATAGTACCGCCAAAGATGATGGATAGCGAGGCAGAAGTTACCGCCGACAGCCTGAAGGCGCCGAAAATCGTCTTTACGCCAAAGGCAGCCATGCGTAACGCTGCAAAATCTGTAGAACTCCGAGTGGTCAAAAAGAAGAAAGGCGATAACGAAAATCCTAAAGAGGAAGAAGATCTGAATCCTTAACAGCACATCTATTGCCTAATTGATGTACGCTCAAAACCATAACCCGCTTAATTTTCCCTCCATGCACAAGCCTATGTGTGTGGAGGAGATGGCAGGCTACGACCTCACCTACACCTATCAGGACTCTACGGGACATAAGTTCCAGTTGGCAAATGTTCGTGACATCAACTACCGCACAGAGGAGACACCATCCGAAAGCGAGAATGTGAACAATAGTCATGCCTACGAGTATGATGCCAACGGAAACCTCATTTATGTCAATACAAGCCGTACAAAGAAGGATGGCATGGCTGACGAGAAGACCACGGAACGCAAACTCAAATGGGATGAGGAGAACCGTCTCCTTGCTTCTGATGATAACGGCTTTGTGACCAACTATTGGTATGATGCAGACGGTGAGCGTACGGTGAAGACATCAGATGTTAGAACATATTCTGTAATCAAGAAAATGGGAAATAATATGATTAATTCTGACGATATACACGACCAAGAGCAATAAAATTGTTGTTGGTCGTGATGCCCGCATCTCTGGCGAGTTATTTCATCGAGAGAAATAGAGCTGTTTTGGACAACTCAGTCTCACTACCTGCATACTGGATGCGGCGTGGATCTGAGCCGTAAGAGTCGAAGTCACCAATCTTGGAAACGATACGCTGACTACCTATATAGATATGCTTTGTATAGCGACATTCATCTTGTAGTCGCACCTATTTTCTGGACAAGATGCCGGAGAAGTTGAATGAGAAAATGCGGAGGGATAATGAATTGGAGAGAATGAGGAGATGAAAATGCAAAGCACCATTGGCTATGAAATGTGTAACCAATGGTGCTTTGTGAATCGTTATAGAATTTTCGTTTCAAAGAAATTCTTTATCTTGTATATACCTATATCATGCTTATAGCGTCCGAACAGAAGTTGTGGATTGACATTGTGTTTGTCTGCTTCTGTCTGAATATATGGTGCTATTTTATAAGGTACAACATCACGAGTCCTTGCCATGAACTTTTTCCACTCCGCATTTGGTAGGGTCGCATTTAAAGCAAACTCGTCAGCCTCAGACTCCTCGATGTTCTTCTTGTCCTCCATGAGATTAATCATTGCCTTACCATTTTGGGTAAGGTGCTTGAATACATGACCGACCTCATGTAAAGTGGTGAAAGCAAAATTGTCAATGGAAGCTATTCTCTCAGTGATGACAATCGTTGGTGTATCTCCTATCCAAAAGGACATTCCATCAACAGGAACTTGCCCAACCTTATTGACTACAAGAAAACGAATGCCATACTTGTTAAGAACCTCTTGGGTTTTGTTCACCGTATTCTTGTTTTCTTTAAACACATTGTTCAGCTCTCTTGCCAGCATCTCAGTATCTGCCCCCTTGTCAAATGTGCATAAAGCTGAATCATCATTTTTAGAGAGATGATAGCAATAATATTTCCAAGACAGAATGTCCACGGGATTGGTTTTCACCTTTTCTGACTTGCGGTAATAAGAAAGTTCCATTTCTTCTGCCTTCAAACCAAAGAAATCATCCAAGTTATCCACGGAAAAGACCTCGAAAATGCGTTTTACATCCTCGATGATGTTTCCTCTAACGATACCGGCTTTTCTGAAAAAGGGAATTGATACTTGGTCTTTGAGTACATTCCAAATCTCAAACATTTTAGTCTGCAACACAACCCTTTCGCTCTGTTTGGCGCAATCCAATTCGTATTGCGTCTGGATGTTCATGAGATATGTCGCAGAAATGCCGAGAGCGTTTTCCAACAACAATGCCATTTCAGGTGTCAGAGAACGTTTACCTTTTATGACATCATTCAGAATGGATTTCTGTATGCCAGTGAGTTCGGACAATTCGCTCTGCTTCATATTACGAGCAGACAATTCGTCCTTAATCACCTCGCCCACATGAGTTGCCTCAAATGGGACTGCCTGATTGAAACTAAACTTAGTCATAATGATGTGATATTTCAATTAATTCTATTTCGGTAATGATAATACTGCCATCGGCAGGAGAGCTTTGGAAAATCAATCGCCAAACATCATTGCATCTTACGGATTCTTGATCTTTTCTGTCTCCGTGCAATCTTTCGTAGCGCAAGCCATGATCACGCATAATGTCTTCAATTCTTGTTGCAGCTCTCATTTTGTTGACAGCCTTAACATAACCCTTGATTGCGGCTATAGGAAGTCTTTTATACTTCTTGTCAGATGTCTTTCCATTTTCGAACAGTTCCAACAAAGCCTCGTCTTCACTTGTTATGTTCATATATTATTCAGCCATGTTATTTTTATTTGTGTGCAAAGTTACGATAAATATTTCGATTATCAAAATTGATAACTAATTATTAGCTATATTATAATCATTTTTAACTATTATTCTTGGCACTCGCGGAAAAAAGCAATATGACAAACCTATTTATATTCAACTGTGAAAAGCGCATTTATGCCTTCTGTATCAAGTGCTTCAAGTTCTCATCGTTGGCGATACGCCCCAGCTCATCCTTGACTATCTGCTTGACATCCTCCTTGACTTGGTTGTAGTTGTCCTGTATGGTCTGCTCCATACAGTCGTTGCCATCCGCATCCAAGAAATCGTTGATGATGGGGAGTTTCTGATAACGACTTTCCTCCCGTTTCACCTTTTCGGTATCAACTATTATCACGGCATGGAATATATTCTGCTCGATACGCTCGTTGAAGTTATCGGAAACAGAGCCGACAAACATTCCTTGGGTGAGTCTGCTAATCTTGCTCGGCGGAATGAGACTGTCCATTTGGGTATTGATGGATGTAGAAACATCCTGACGGTTGATGGAAATAGACTGGCGCTTTTGGAGTACTTTTCCAAAACGCTCGGATAAAGTCTTGGAGGTCTCGCCAACGACCTGTCCGCTGAAGATATTACCAACGGTATTGATAACCACCTTTGCCTCCTTGTCTCCATAATCACGAACCAATTGCGAGAAGTCCTGGAAGCCCAAGCAGACGGCAACCTTGTTGCTTCGTGCCGTAGCAATCAGATTATCCAAACCTTTAAACAGATGGTCGGAAACTCGTCAATGATAACGGATGATTTGAGTTGTCCCTTCTTGTTGATGAGTTTCACTATGCGGCTGTTGTACAAGCCGAGTGCAGCACCATAAATGTTCTGACGGTCGGGATTGTTGCCGACACATAGAATTTTCGGTTCTTCGGGATTGTTGATGTCGAGTGTAAACTCGCTTGCGGACATAGCCCCATCATAAAAAAATGAATAGCAAGTATTCCTGCTGAGTTTATCAAATCAGGGCCATTGTTGTTGATGACGACTCTACCATCAGCTCATATATACCTTTCCGACACAAGCATATAGTGTTTTCATTTGTACTCCGAGTGTGTACAGTTTCAAACCATGATTCACATTCTAACATAAGAAACTGAAGCCGTGACCATTTGTGTATTTTTGCCAAACTAACTCCAGTACATACAACAGATGTAAAAGATTTCTGCAAAATCGACCGAAATCATAAGAAAAAAACACCAAACCAGCAAATTTCTTAAAGATTATATCCGTTTATTAAGATTATTTTTGTATATTTGCAGCATTATTTTGGTGGTAAAGCCTGTTGGTCTGCCACGTGACAATAGGACTTTACGGAGCAGCCTATATCACAATTCTTCTCCGTAGCAACAGTCCGTTCTCTCTCACTGGTCTCTCCCTGCGCGGCAGAGGCATACGTTTTTATATTTTTCAAACACTCCAAATTGACAGCGCATGAGAAAGTTTACTTCTTTGTTACTGTTAGGCTTCGCTCTCGGCAGTTTCGCGCAAACGCCCGGAGGAGTCAGCGGAAGCGAACTGTGGTTCAAGACTGCGCCTTTGAACTCAGACCTGCAAGGTTATTACCGTTGGCAGGATTTCTCTGGGGATTCCATACGGCTGATGCTATTGGACAGCCGTGGCGTCAAGTCTGAACTTACTCTTCCGAACAGTTCAGTCCATTACTTCAATTTCAATCCGAGTCTCTGGCTCGCAGACGGATTCCGCAGCCTGAGTGCCAGCCTCAAGCACGGCGACCTCTCACAGGCTACCGTCATCGGTGTCTTTGCACCGGAACTGGCAACCATCGGCAAGGATATGGTTGTCTATGCTCTTGACGGCCGCAAGGGTGACGGTGCCATTCTGAGCAAGGACAAAGCCGTAAGGGGTAGAGGTGTTGAACCACTGGACTATGGTTCAGCATCGGGTGAAGACCTGCTTTATCAATCAAGTGATTCTTTGTCCGAGAACGGTTTTAAGGAAAGCGCTCTGCGAGTTGTGTCCTACTTCAAGGTAAGCAATCCTTCAACAACATTGTGGGGAGACAACTCCAACACCACCTTATTCATCGGAACCCCTTCCACCTCTGGCAGTTTCGGTACGGATTTCCCGACCTCGCTCTTCGGTAATGCTTCCATCCGGGGATATGCCCCTGAGCTTATTGTTTTCAGCAGGATGCTTACACCCGATGAGCGCAGAAAAGTGGAGAGCTATCTGGCGGTAAAGTACGGCATCACCCTCAAAGGCTCGTATCTTGACAGCGACGGAAACCTGACTTGGGACATGGCGGAGAACCAAGCCTACCACCATAGGGTCACAGCTGTTGGAACCGACATGGCAGGAAGTCTCTCCCAACCGCTTTCCGCAACATCCTATGAGGAAAGTCCGGTATATGCGGCCTTGAAGGAGAACGGAACTTATCATGACGCAAATCCATACAACCCTTCATCCGCTTCCCGTCTGCTTGTCATGGGACGTGAAAACGGCAATCCGATGCCGGACAGAGGCTTTACTTTCTGGGGCGACGATGATGTGGCACTTGCAACATATACCTCACCTACAGATTCCCTGTGGCATGTCATGAAACGTACATGGATGGTCAAGACCAACGTGCCGTCAAAGCCCGACAGTACAGTGGCAAGATGGACTGCGCAAGGACTTGAAGTGTCAAGGAATGGCTTTACTGACAATATCATCCAAGAGAAAGCCGCTTCCGGAGCTTATGCCACGACCCCAGCCCTTGTTGGAGGTGGCGGTGCTTTTGAGTTCACCTGTCCGACAAGTCACCCGACTTTTGACGTTGGCTTCGGAAGCATCGGTGGCAGCACATGCAAGTATGGATTCCGGTTCACCAATGCTGGAGTTGTTTATCCGATCATCAACGGAGCGGTCTCAAATTCATACATCGCCACGGATGTTGACGGAACGGACATCTCTATCCGCAAGGAAGGCAAAAACATCTATCTGCGTGTTGACGGAACAGGAAGTGCGACAAGAACCATATCCCTTTCGGATGCAACTGACACAGACACAAATGTGGGCATTATCCGAACGGAAGGAGCAGAGTCCGCCTTGAACATGGCAGGCTTGAGGACAGGAGGAATCGATGATGTCGGTTATATGGCAGAGTTGAGCTATGACCTCACACCGGACAGGGAGTTCTCGGACTATTGCCGCAAGCGTACCGTCATGCTCATAGACCCAAGCGGTGAAGGTGATTTCGACATCAACAGCAATAGCAACATAAGATGCTCCAAGCCTGATATGACAAGGGGCAAGACCATATTCCGCAATATCCTATGGGATGCAGACGGAAGCGGAAGCGATGTGTTCACATTCGCCTATTATGACGGCATTTCCTATGATGCCACTCCTACGCCGTCAAGTTGCGAGAATGGAGTTCCACGCAATGACGGGTATATCGACATCGGCATCAACATCGGTACACCAGTCTATTCCTATGTGCTCAGCGTTGACACCGTTGCAGGAAAGGTAAAAGGAGAAACCATTGCCAGAGGAACATTCTTCGGTGACACGCATAGAATCACGAATCTTGCCCCCGGCGCCTATGCGCTGTCCGTATCACAAGGTGGAGGCAACGAGATTTATGCCACTGGCAACGCACTCTACACCTCATACTCGCATGACACCAGGACCTATCTGTCTGGCGACATCTCATGGACGGTGAACGATACAAAATCAAACTACCGTGTGGGATTGGAGCCAAGCCTCACGGACGAGATCACCCAATATGGCTTCGACGTGCGGGGCGACAAGGCGCATATCATAACCGGTGGATATACAAGCCTAACCAAATATGTCACCATCAAGCCGGGCGATGTGCTCAGTGTTACAGTCCGCAATATGCAGGTCACATACAAGTTGAACGGACAGACCGTGCATCATGAATATGTCTGGTCACTTCGTGCATGGCGGTTCTGCATCAAGTACGGAAAGGGCGAGACACATATCACAGATCTTACCGTAAACGGTACGCCTGTAACCTCATTCACCACAAGGGGCAACGTGCAGATAGAAACACCCAAGAAGTGTACGACAACGATGACCGTCTATGTCGGCAGCGAGTGTGATGCAAGTATGCCTAACGGAACACAGGCAAGGGAGAACCATGTGGGCAGCTCGGACAGACAGGCTGACAATACCTTCATTTCTGGAGAAGACGAGGATTTCACTGTCAATGGCAACGGTTCTACGACAGGCATCTACGAGGCTAAACTCACACAGGACAAGCCTGCTGCAGCCACATTGATGGTGTTTGACGTATCAGGCAAACTGGTAGTGTCACGCCAAATGACAGGCGAAAGCGTCAAGCAAGCCGACTTCAAGGTTCCCGCATCGGGTGTGTATGTCGTGAAGGCTATCTCCGAGAATGGGGAGCATACAAGGAAAATCTCAGTAAAGTAACTTAAAGGAAGATACGCATGAAGAATTATATACAGAAGGTGGCGTGGGCATTGGTTTTACTGCTTGCCGCCACACTGTCCCTTTCGGCAAAGGACGGGACAGCCGTGAGAAAACTCTTCAAGAAGGGTGTCTCTGACAGTATCTCCGTAGGAGGTAGCAAACTGGTCGTTCTTCAGAAAGACCTCATTCGGAACAGAAGCCTTTCCGTGAACACTATCGGAGAGGAGAATGTTCCTGAGCTTGACTTTGCCATGACCAACGTCACGGCAGGAGGACATGGCTACCGTTTCCTCCCTCACGGAACACACTTCACAGGCGAGGGCGCGACTGTCAAGATAAAGTATGACCGCACGAGAATACCAAGCGGCTATACCGAGGACGACATCCGTACCTATTACTACGACCCGGCCGAGAAGCATTGGGTTGCGTTGGAGCGTGTGCGTGTGGACAAGAAGGAAGAGTGTGTCGTTTCAAAGACGACCCACTTCACCGACATGATCAACGGTGTGATACAGGCCCCGGAGTCACCGCAGACCGAAGGCTTTGCCCCGACGATGATGAACGACATCAAGGCGGCAGACCCGACGGCGAAGATCAATGTCATTGCGCCTCCAAGCGCAAACAACCGTGGCTCTGCCAACCTGCAGTATCCGTTCGAGATGCCGCCAGCACGAAACGGCATGCAGCCAAGCCTTGGCTTGCAGTACAGCAGCGAGGGCGGTAGCGGTTGGCTTGGCGAGGGTTGGAACGTCAGCGTGCCAAGCATTACGCTTGACACCCGGTGGGGCGTGCCTCGTTATGACCAGTCAAAAGAGACGGAGACTTATCTCTTGTCCGGTTCAATGCTCTCCACCATGGACGACAACGGACAGATGGGAGTCGCACACCGTGGCGAGAAGATGGACAGAAAGGCTGACCGCCAGTTCTACACCCGCCAAGGCGGTGATTTCAGCCGTATCATCCGCAAGGGTGACAGTCCTGCCAACTATTATTGGGAGGTTACAGACAAGCAGGGTGTCAAGTACATCTATGGTGGTGACGGAGCTGTTGTAAAGGGCAATGTCACCGATGCTTCGGGCAATACCCGTGAGGTGATTGCCGAATGGAAGCTGAAACGTGTCGAGGAACTCCACGGTGACTATATAGAATATGTGTATGACATCGTGGATGAGGATGTGCGTGGCGGCTTGAAGGCCAAGGCTGCATATCTGAAGGAGGTTCACGCAGGTAATGCAGGACAGGAACCGCACACCGTTGTACTCTTTGATGGCAACAAGGTAAAGCAGGTAAAGACCAACAATGCCCGCTATGGATTCCTCGCCTCCTCCAACAAGCTGTTGGAGAAAGTGACCGTGAATTTCCAAGGCGCGACCCTGCGCAGCTATGCCTTCGACTATAAGGAGGGTGCATTCCACAAGGAAATGCTCACAGGTGTCAGACAGTATGACAACACAGGAAAGGAAGTGGCTTTCCAGAACTTCGACTATTATGATGATGTGCAGGCTGAAAAGGGTTATGTTCCTTTCAAGGATGATTCCGAAAAATGGAACACCCATGATGATGGACTTGATGCAGGCTTCATCAATCCGTTAAAGGCTGTCAGCAAGCGATTCAGCGACAAGCCTACGGCACTCGGCGGTACTACAAGCTCTTCTGTGAGCGGTTCGTTCTATGCTGGTGTGGGTGTAAATGATGAAAGTGGTTGGAAAAGTAATACTGCAGGTGGTTCATATAGCTATTCAAGCGATACAAGTAAGGGATTGTCTGCACTTGTTGACTTGAACGGTGACGGACTTCCCGACAAGGTGTATAAGTCTGGCGGTACGGTATATTACCGACCACAGATTAAGACAGACAATGGAGAGGTTGTATATGGTGAACCTATTAAAGTAAAAGGTATTAGTAGTTTCTCGACATCCAAAAGTTCAACAAACTCTTTTGGTGCGAACGCCGTTGTCGGTTGGAATTCTTTAACTGCCGTTGTTGGAACAAATAAATCCACGACCAAAACAAAGACCACACAATATTTCAGCGACATCAATGGTGATGGTCTTGTTGACCTCGTTTCAAACGGAAAGGTATATTTCAATCACTTGGAGTTTGACAAGGCAGGCAATGCCGTGCCTACATTCACTTTGAGCAGTGCCGATACGCCAAGCCCTATCATCTATGGTGGCAAGGTTGACACATCCGTCATGGAGGTCAGCGAGGACGAGCAGGCGGAAGCCATCAAGAACTCGCCAATGGAGGATATCGTGCGTGTATGGCAGGCTCCTAAGGACGGAACTGTAAGCGTAACAGGTCAAGTAAGCCTTGCCACTCCAACGGGTGACTATGATGCGGATGAGTATCAGAAGGCAGACGGTGTAAGAGTTGCCATCCAAAAGGGAGGCAACGAGCTTTGGAACAAGACGATAGCCAAGGGCGACAACAGTTCATATAGCGCAGCCGTATCTTCCGTTGCAGTCAAGCGTGGTGAAAGGATCTATTTCCGTGTGCAGTCTGGCACTGAGGAGACAAGCAACGGTTCCTACGACAAGGTTAACTGGTCACCAACCATTACATACGTTGGCGAGGCAATGACTTTGCCTAACGGTCTTTCTTCAACGGAGTACAAGCCAGAGGATGGTGCCATTTACGATGTGAACACCTCTGCTAATGTGGAGAATGGTTCAAGTGTTGAAGTTCACAGTGTCTTCCACAAGCCTGTAACAACCGACGATGTTGTCCTTTGCATCATTGGAAGCAACGACAAGAAGGACAGTGAGGGCAATGACAATCCGAACTATATCGAGAAGACCATCTTTGCACGTACATTGAGAGCAAACGAGGTTTCAGATGGCGACTCTCTGAACATCAGCTTGGATAATATCGAGAAGCTGACCAATTTCAGCTTTGAGATTTCATCAACCTCAAATGTTGATTGGAAGAATATAGGTTGGCAAGCGTCCGTAACTTACAAGGATTCCGACAATGTTGAGCAGACTATGGCTGTTCCAGCACATTACAAGATATTCGCCAATGCCTTGACGGAGGGCAAGCCATATCTAACCACAGCAACAGACACCGCTTTGGTTGTATCTCCAGTACTCACACTTTCGGACAACGCCCTCAATGGTGAGGTGACATTGACTGCAAAGACTGTTGATGTCCTTGTCGGCAAAAAGACATTCAAAATACAGAACGGTATCTTGCAGAGCGACACCTTGCGCCTTGCAAACTTAGACGGAAAGGAGATTTGGCTTGAATACAGTTATCCTTCAAGCATTTCTGACGGAGCATTGACCTCTGCCTCTGTATCGATTCAGAAAGATGCAGCAGGACTTGTTGTTGAAAGTGTTCCTGCTGGATTCTATGCGGAAAGTGATAACAATGGCTTCGGTATGCTCTACCGTGGTTGGGGTGGCTTTGTCTATAATGCGGCAGAGGGCAGATATGCCAAGCCTATTGACGAGTCATTGCTGAAATTGCCGGAGAACGAGGATGATAAGGTTGATCCACTCACGATGGCATTCACTCCATTGGGTACAGACCAGACTTCTATGGACAAGTGGGTCGGTCAGCGACAGGACATCTATCTTACTGCAACCGAGGCAAGCACAGCCCGACTGACCGAGCAGGATGTTCTTCTCTCCAATCCGTTGGAGAACGATACCGAGGTGGCAGGACTTGCAGGAGAACATTTGCAAGGTACTGGTGCTGCGGCAGTAACTCAAGTAGTTTCAAGCAAGAGCACGGTAGTGCAAGGCGGCGCGCTTGGCATCACACACAACGATGCAAGTGGTAGCGCCAAGACTGAGGTCACCATGATGGACATGAATGGTGACGGCTTCCCTGACATCATCGCTGGCGGTACTATACAATACACCAATTCATTGGGTGGACTGAGTGGCGAAATCTACAAGGGCATCGGCTCGAACAACTCAGACAATGCTTCACAAGCATGGGGATATGGCGGTAATCCTATATCATCTGTATCTGATATTGCCAATTTGATTCCAAGTAGCAAGGCTTCTCTGAAAAATCTTAAAAACTCTTGGTTGGCACAATTATCTATATCAGGTAGTGTGCCAAAGAATACAGATGAATCTGTCGAGGCTTTCATAGACATCAATGGTGATGGTCTTCCTGACAAGATTCTTTCCGACAAGAAGGTAAGATTAAATCTTGGCTATGCCTTTACTGAGCCTATTGATTGGGGGCTTGACCGTATTCAGGGAGGAAAGAGCCTTTCTTATAATTTTGGAGCTGGAGGTTGCATAAATATTGCTTCTGGCAGTTTCTCCGCAGGTATAGACATTGTAACATCTGAGAGTGAAGAGGAATACAACCTTATCGACATCAATTCTGACGGTCTTCCTGATAAGGTGTGGAAGAGCGATAACGGTATCACTGTTGCATTAAACACTGGTAACGGCTTTGATGAGCCTATCAGTTGGAAAGGCGTAAATGCTTTGAGTGAGGCTGCGTCCACATCAGAATCTGCAAATGCAGCCTTCACTGTAACAATTCCGCTATGGGTTGTTAAGATTTCAACCAACCCTGGTGCTTCCACTTCTCACAGCATCAACCGCCCTACATACTCTTTGCAGGATGTGGATGGTGACGGTTATCTCGACATCGTTGAGTCTGAGAAGGAAAGCGAGTTGAAGGTTACACGCTCTGCCATCGGCAGAACAAACATGTTGAAGTCTGTCACCAATTCCTTGGGCGGCACTTTCACGCTCGACTATGCGCATACCACTCCTACCTACGGACTTCCTGGTGGCAAGTGGGTAATGTCTGCCCTTACCGTTGACGACGGAATCCATGACGATGGTCCAGTCATGACAACCGCCTTTGAGTATAAGGACGGAAAGCGTGACCGCCATGAACGTGAGTTCCTCGGTTTCGGTGAGGTTATCACCAAGAACCTCGACACGGAGAACGGCAATTCTGTTTACAGACAGGCTGTTGAGAACTACGATGTAGCCAACTACTACACGCAGGGCAATGTTACCGCCACATCCGTAGAGGATGCCAACGGCAACAAGTACACCGAGACAAAGAACCGTTACTACAGCTACTATCTGACTGCCGACGGTGACAAGTACACGTTCGCAAAGCGTGACGTGAACCTTTGGAGTGACCGTGCATCTGCATTCGTACCTCTCCGCTATACGGCAAACTTGCAGTATGAGGGAGCGGCAAACGGTGTGGTTACATCCGAGGCATGGAATGAGTACTACCTCAATGGCTATCATGGTGAGTTGAAGTCCTACAAGTACAGCGACAAGGGAAGCCTTGGTGAGGACGGAAACGGAAAGTTTGACTATGCAACCGCCATTAAATACACGGACAATGCAGCGAAGCATATCTTCGGACTTCCTGTTGATGTGACTGTTACAGGCGGTGACGGCTCACTCTATCACCATGTGACGGCGAAGTATAATACCAACTACGCCAACCACATCACCCAGATTACGCAGCAGTTGAATGACGGTGCGGCAGTTACTGATTACAAGTACGACTCTTACGGCAACATCATCCAGAAGACCCTCCCTGCCAACGGCAAGGGACAGCGCATGTGGTACAAGTACCGCTATGAGCCTGAGATGAACATGTATGTTGAGCGCATTGACGATGCGTGGGGTTACCGCAGCGAGCAAGGCAACTTCGACTATCGCTATGGTATAGCCAAGGAGCATCGTGACCTCAACAACTTCTACTATGAGACTGATGTTGACGACCTCGGTCGCATTACTGGCGTGCGTGGTCCTAACGAGTTGGCTACGGGCGTGCCTTATGCCATCGCCTTTGAGTATCAGCCTTTGGCTACATTCAATGAGAGTGGCATTACCGCTCCTGCTTACGCAGTGACCAAGCACTACGACATCCAGCACCCTAACGATGACTTGGAGACCGTTACGTTCGTTGACGGTTTCGGAAGAGCCGTGCAGGTGAAGAAGGACGGTGTTGTGACAAGTGCATCCAAGGGAAACTCTGCCAAGGACGAGAATGTGATGATAGTCAGCGGAAGAAACGTGTATGATGCTTTCGGACGTGTGGCAAAGTCTTTCTATCCTACAACGGAAGGAACTGGCTCGAAGTCCACGTTCAGCAAGTCATTTGACAATGTATCTCCAACGGTTACTGTTTATGACGTGCTCGACCGTGCTACCTCAGTGACATTGCCGGACAATTCTACGACAACTACGGCATATACGGTTGACAACGGCAGTCATGCACTTGTTACAACCGTAACAGACGCACTCCATAATGTGCAGGCTACCCATACCAATGGCAGTGGCAAGACCTTGAAGACCATCCAGAAGAGCGGTCCTGACGGTGAGATTACCACCTCGTTTGAGTATGACGGCATACAGCGCCTTGTTCGTGTCACCGACACGGAGGGCAATGTAACGACCTCCACTTACGACATGGGTGACCGCCGTACTGAGGTGAACCATCCTGCAAGCGGCATCACCAACTTCACATACGATGCGCTCGGCAATGTGCTGACCAAGCAGACTGCCAACCTTGCAAAGGAAGGCAAGTTCATCACCTACGATTACGACTATCAGCGTCTGACGGGTATCAACTACCCAGATCATCCGGAGAACAACGTGAAGTATTACTACGGTGGCCGCAACGCCTCTCAGAACCGTATCGGTCGCTTGATGCTCCGTGAGGATGGAACAGGTGCCATCGAATACTTCTATGGCAAGATGGGCGAGGTGACAAAGACCCGCCGCACGATGATTGTGCCTAATCAGGCAATAGCAACCTATGTGACGCAATGGACTTACGACAGCCACAACCGTCTGTTGGAGATGATTTATCCTGATGAGGAGAAAATCACCTATTCTTACAACCTCGGTGGTCAGCTTGAAAAGGTTCATGGCTACAAGTCTTACGGCTACGATTATGTGAGCAAGATCGGCTATGACAAGTTTGAGCAGCGTACATACTTGAAGTACTGCAATGGTGCTGAGACGTTCTACACCTACGACCCACAGCGTCGCAGATTGCAGAACCTCACCGTGAACAGTGGTGGCAATACCATCATGGACAATGCTTACACTTATGATGCGGTAAGCAATGTGCTCAGTGTGGTTAACGGTGCGTCAGTTCCACAGAGTGGAAAGGCTGGCGGACAAATGGCTCATGCCTATACATACGATGCACTCTACCGTCTTGTTGGTGCAACTGGCACTTATACTGGTGCTGACAACAAGACCGCAAGCTACACTCTTGCGATGGGTTACGACAACATGCACCGCATCACATCGAAGCGTCAGATTCTTACGCAGAACAATGTGCAGTTCAACGGTACATTGAATGCAGGTTATGATTTGTCATATACCTATGGAACAGAGACAGGCAAGAAGTTCCAACTCGCCAATGTAAAGGATGTGAACTACCGCACAGAGGAAACTCCTTCGGAGAGTGAGAATGTGAACAATAGTCATGCCTACGAGTATGATGCCAACGGAAACCTCATTTATGTCAATACAAGTCGCACGAAGAAGGACGGCATTGCTGACGAAAAGGCAGCGGAGCGCAAGTTGAAGTGGGATGAGGAGAACCGTCTTCTTTCCTCTGATGACAATGGCTTCGTGACGAATTATTGGTATGACGCAGACGGTGAGCGCACGGTGAAAACATCGGGTGAGAGTGATCAAGTCTATGTGAACTCCGAGTTTGCTGGAGGTCGCACAAACACAGCCAAGTTCTCATTGTATGTATCTCCTTACCTCGTTGCCAACCAAGGCGGACGTTACACCAAGCACATCTATATTGGTAGTCAGCGTGTAGTCAGCAAGATTGGAGACTTTGACTCTTATGGTTCAGACCCACGCCGCATTCAGTATGCAGGTAGCGAGACTGACGGCTTGTCTGTTGATTATAAGGGAAAATATACCCAGCAGTTGCAGGTTATCAAGGATAATTATGCAACCTTTGCAGTGCCGTACAATGGTGAGGACAACAACGACTATGTGGACGGAAAGGGCTTCTGCTGCAATGACGGCAGCTTGGAGGCTGCGCAGGCACGTGCTATGGCACGAGCAGCGAAGAACAACTTCCAAGAAGGCGATACATACGAGAAGATGCAGTTCTACTACCACCCAGACCATTTGGGTAGCAGTAGTTACATCACCAACCTTGACGGTGAGGTGGTGCAGCATATCGAGTATGTTCCTTTCGGTGAGGTGTTCATTGAGGAGCGCAATAATATTTGGAATACGCCTTATCTTTTCAATGCGAAGGAATTCGATGAGGAGACGGGATTGTATTACTATGGAGCAAGGTACTATGACCCGAGGGTGAGTTTGTGGATTAGTACGGATATATTGGAAGAGAAGAATTATGGAAATTCAAGTTATGCGTATACCTATAATCCAATTACTTTTATTGATCCTATTGGCACAGACACAATAAATATATCCTATGTTAATAAAAAATGGAAGATAGATGCGCCCATAATAGCTGATGGAAATGACGTCTTTAATGTCGCAAATGGAGATAAAAAAGAAACCTATGAATTTTCACAAGGAGAGCATGGGAAGCGAGTGAATTTGTTAAACTTGGAAATAGGTGAAACAAAAGACAGTTATACACTAGGAGTGTATCATATATCTGGAGAAGCAGATAATGGCACAGGGTTCTATGTTGCTCCAGGAGGAGAGCCAAGTACAAAGAACGGAAGTGGTCGAAGGATTCCTGATGGAACATATCCAATAATTAATCCGACGGCTGGATCACAATGGATAAAACCTGGAGTTGGAGGAAACGTAAGTAAGCGAGGAATCAGATTCCACTATGGAGGAACAAATCCAAGATCTTGGACAGAAGGATGCTTTGTTTTATCCTCTGGGTATTCTGTTAATGGAAATACGATCCATTATAATGCTGATGAATCAAAAACGGCATCAAGAAACTTTGACAATGCTTTGGGAGCCATAGGACATTTTTCGTATCGACCTAAAAGTAGGACCTATAATAGAGAAGGGGCAACTTTTAATGCTCCAATTAAACATACCCTAATTCTTAAATCAAGGAAAAAGTAATAATGTTATGTAAGTCTGTGTTATTGAAGATTTTCAATAACACAGACCTTTAATTAACTTTTGAACACTCTAAAAATGAAGAAGTCCTTATCTTTGATATTGTATGTATTTATGTGCAGCTGTTGTCTTGGCTCTTCGAGAGTCTCATTGAATTATAAAAATGATGAATCAACAGACGCACTAGAAGTAAAGTCGCCAATCTGTAGTCCTCTAAATTCTGAAGATAATGAACTAACAGATTCTATAACAACTAATTTTTCTCAGAGCAATGTAACATATTATGGTATCCGGATTTGGCCCCAAGACGAAGAATACTACCAGAAAAGTGTAGAAAACAGGTTGTATCTTGTGTTAGGGATTAATGATACGTTGGTAGTTATATCCGATAACCCAATATTTTTTGGGGCGAATATATTATCAATAAGATCAAAAAGTAGAGCAAGGAAGGTATATTCAAGGTACAATCTTAATTTTGACAATGATCTTCCAATAAGATTTTATGCCACATCTTCATCAGATACTCTTATTTATGAAAAAATACCAATAAAATCTGCTCCGTATCAATTGTCCAAGGGTATATTGAAGACAAATAGGTTAATTGGTCTCCCCATATATGTGGGTATGCCTATCAAAGTGCTAAATAGAAAAGTGGGGATAGAGGGAATAATCCCACTTGAAACCTTAACAGAGTATAAGGTAATGTGCGTCATACATCCAGAAGCGGTTCGCTCTCTTTGGGTAGATAAACAATATATCCAATCATTGAAGCAGTTAAGTCACTGTGATATAACAATGATCATATTAAAATTAAAAGATAACAAGATTGATACCATTGAGTTTACCAATTTTGGGAAATATAAAATGACGGATGGAATGAGCGTAACATCATATTTAAAATTTAGATAATGCGGTAATGGCCAAAAGACGTAAAGAAATTCCAGTAAGCGAAAGAACTGTTATTTTGAAAGGATTACGAAAATGAAAAAAACATTACCCGTTGGCGGAATTAAATATGGAATAAGATGGGTAATGCTTCAAATCGGGAGTTGTTGTAATAATCATCTGATTATCAATGTGATTTTTAAAAGATTAGGCGTAAAGGCAGGGAAAGATTCTCTGCCTTTTGCTATATTTGTAACCCAAAACAAAGAAAATGAATATACGAGAACGCTTCGGCACTTTATGCTCCAGATTGGGAGTCGAGCTTCAATGTCCACATTGCTACTCAAACAATATTATCAAAAGTGGTAAAAGTAGTACAGGTAAACAACGCTACCGATGCAAACATTGCCAGAAGCGTTTTATTACTGACTACACATACAAAGCCTATCTTCCTAACTCTGACACCAAAATCACTCAACTGACCAAAGAGGGATTGGGTATTCGCAGTACGGCACGAATATTGGGAATTTCATTACCACCTTGCTTAAGAAGATTTTGCAGATAGTAAGCAATATCAAGCAGCCACCTACCTCTGTAGGCAAGACCTACGAAGTGGATGAGATGCGCATTTTTATCGGTAAAAAAATCATCCGCGCTGGTTAGTGTACGCCTTGGATAGAGAAACTCGCAAGGTTGTGGCTTTTAAAGTGGGCAGACGTACCAACCGTACTCTGTCTGTTGTGCTTCAAAGTCTTTTTCTGTCCAAAGCCAAAATGATTTACACCGATAAACTGAAAAAATACAGTTATCTCATCAGCTGAAAAATACACCGTACCGTTTTCCGTTCTACCAACCATATCGAGTGGCACAATCTTACACTTCGTATCCACCTGAAACGACTGAACCGAAAACGATTTGTTACAGCCGCAGTTTATCAGTGCTAACAGCTATCATAAGGATTTACCTGTGGGTATAGCTACGGTCCGTAATCATAACACCGCAACCACAATACCCAATCCGTGTTTGCACTACTTGTCTGGAATGAGATGGGACAAGGCAGGGGTGTTTTTTATCCTTTGAATCTCCGAATCAACCAGCGTCAGTATCTCTTGTTTTACCTTACGATAGTTGGCTTCGATAGTCTCTTTGAGATTATCGGAGCCATCTTCGTTTTTGAATTCCACTATCACTGGGATAGGCTGGTATGCTTTCATTTCTGCCGACACCTTGACGCTATCCACCACTATCTCCGCATGGAAAATCTTTTGGTCGATGCGTTCGTCGAAGTTATCGGACACCGCACCCACGAATATACCTTGTGTGAGGTTGGAAATCTTGCTTGCCGGGATAAGGCTATCCATTTGCGTGGAAATGGAGGTGGATTTGTCGTTGCGGTTGATGGTCATGGACTGCCGTTGCTGTAGCACCTTTCCGAAGCGTTCGCTAAGTGTCTTGGCAGTTTCGCCCACAACTTGACCGCTAAACACATTGCCTACAGTGTTCTGGATTACCTTGCTCTCCTTGTCGCCATAGTCACGGGTAAGCTGCGAAAAGTCCTGAAAACCCAAGCACACGGCGACCTTGTTGCTTCGGGCTGTGGCGATAAGGTTATCCAACCCACGAAAGTAGATAGTCGGCAACTCGTCGATTATCACAGACGATTTGAGCTGCTTCTTCTTATTCCTGACTTCGTCATCGTGTCACCCAAAATTCTTCGTCAAAGAGTTTTGCTATTTTCTGATGCCTTGCCATCAACATTGTTTGGGTGTAAACCTCCTTGTTCAGAGGTAGCTTAATTTGTATGGTTGTGATTGTCTTTGCCAATGCAAGCACCTTGTCCACGCTCATCTTAATCTCTGAGACTTTCAGCATGCGCTCCAGTTCCTTGTATACTTTCAAAGCCACAAAGCAGATGCATATATGGGCTTCGATGCGTTTGCGTGTAAAGTGAAACATGGGGCGTATCTCTATCTTTGATTTGGCTATACGGAAGGCCCGTTCTACATGCCAAAGATTGTGATATGCTGTATATACATCCTGTATTGGTATATCCGTATTGGTGAGATATCCTTTTAGGCCGTCCCATTTTGAGTCGTCGGCAATACGGTCATAATTGATGGCGACTTTCACCTCACCATCCATGGATAAGAACTTATTGTAACCTCTCTTGTTGATGTTACCTTTCGTAAGCGCGCCATGCTTGTAAGCCTTTTCCAACCTGCGTATTCCCTTCTCCCGGTTATAGGCATCTTTCTTTGCACGGTCATCTGTATAGCCGACCAGGAGACGGCGTCCGCCTCCTTTGTCATATTCTACCATCTGGCAGTCGCGCTTGGGCTGTTCCAGTATCCAGTTCTTGACTTCCTGACTTTCATTCTTTATCTTCGCACCTATTATATACTTGTAGCCGTGCGCCTCAAGTTCCGCTATATTTGCATTGTTCATCAGGCCGGAGTCGGCCACCACAACGAAGTTTTCCAATCCGTATTTGCTTACAAACTCGTTTATCGTCGGCAGCATCGTGTGACCTTCATATTTGTTGCCCTCATGGATGCAATAGGCAAGCGGATAGCCACCCAAACTTACAAGCAGGCCGAGTATGATCTGAGGATTACTGTGTCGTCCCTCTTTAGAAAAACCGGTCTTGCGCAAGTCGTCCTCATAATCCGCTTCAAAGTAAAGTGTGGTGACATCATAGAACAGCACACCGATATTTCCACCGAACAGTTTTGCTGTATGGCGCACGCTGATGTCCTGTACGATTTCGTGCTGATGGTCGCTAAGCTTGTCAAGATAGCGATAGATTTTTGAAAGGTCCACATCCTCGTCAAAGTGGTTTTTCAGATATTCCACCGTGGCAGCCTTGCTCGTGGGATATGCCAAACGGGCTTTCACTAGCTTGCGGAACACTTCATCGTCAATACGATTGAAACCAATCCGATCAAACGTGCGGTCCAATATCAAGTCGCATCCGTTGAGAAGGATGTTGCTGACATTGGACAGAACACGGCGGACTTCTTCTCGCTCACGGTCACACGCCTCACGCTCCTCACCATACAAATCGAGTTGTGGATGGCGCCGGGATTCTTCTTTTGAAATCCATTCTTTCGCTTCATTGACAAGATTTTCGACCTCATCTTCATTATATGCAACACCAATTGTGGCAAGTTCCTTCATCTTGCCACCGATTTTCTCAACAACAATAACTCCGATATTGCCGGATGGATATTTCTTTTTGCGGACAAACATAGTTAAAATACCTTTCGTGTCACCCAATATTAGGTGACACAAAGATACAAAATATTGTTTATAAACAAGTTATAAAATGTATGTTTTTTGAGTGACGAAGTCAGGAAAAAGTCACCCTGTGAAAATGAATCGCTGTCAATTCGTTACTATAAAAGCCGTAACGAATTTATAAATAAGTCGCTCTCATTTGTCGAATATTGGTAATCGGAATCCATAGCCGTTATAAAATGAAGCTATCTTTTTATCTACACAAGTATCACAATTACGATAGAGACAGAATACAGGTAAAAACAAGGAGGGTAACTAAAAAATTAGTTACCCTCCTTTCATTCGCCTACCTGAAAGACTCTTTTATTTATCTCAATAAGAAATATTATATAATCTTTCTAACTATAAAAAACATCCCTTGTCCTGTCTCTTATACACATCTCCGAGCCCACGAGACTGCA
>ENA-OYYC01000135-OYYC01000135.1-human-gut-metagenome-genome-assembly--contig:-NODE-135-length-53391-cov-7.442703_pt1 | contig 53391 bp, 67 predicted proteins | sample MGYA00243242_ERZ653433 | MGnify/ENA primary metagenome ERZ653433 (study PRJEB26926, sample SAMN06165127) | human gut metagenome | biome: ENVO:00009003; feature: ENVO:2100002; material: ENVO:00002003... | reverse complement strand
GTTCCGACCTGCACGAATGGTGTAATGATCTGGACACTGTCTCAACCGTGAGCTCGGTGAAATTGTAGTATCGGTGAAGATGCCGATTACCCGCAACGGGACGGAAAGACCCCGTGAACCTTTACTGCAGCTTAGCATTGCAATCGGGTACTCCATGTGTAGGATAGTCCGGAGGCTAAGAAACGGTGACGCCAGTCATCGCGGAGCCGCCCTTGAAATACGGACCTTGGATTATTTGATTCCTAACTCGCGGATGCGAGGACATTGCTTGGTGGGTAGTTTGACTGGGGTGGTCGCCTCCAAAAAAGTAACGGAGGCTTCTAAAGGTTCCCTCAGGCCGATTGGTAACCGGCCGCAGAGTGTAATGGCACAAGGGAGCTTGACTGGGAGACCGACAAGTCGATCAGGTAGGAAACTAGAGCATAGTGATCCGGTGGTTCTGTATGGAAAGGCCATCGCTCAAAGGATAAAAGGTACTCCGGGGATAACAGGCTGATCCCTCCCAAGAGCTCATATCGACGGAGGGGTTTGGCACCTCGATGTCGGCTCGTCACATCCTGGGGCTGGAGAAGGTCCCAAGGGTTCGGCTGTTCGCCGATTAAAGTGGCACGCGAGCTGGGTTCAGAACGTCGTGAGACAGTTCGGTCCCTATCTGTTGTGGGCGTAGGAAATTTGCGGGGCACTGACACTAGTACGAGAGGACCGTGTTGGACAGACCCCTGGTCAACCGGTTGTTCCGCCAGGAGCACGGCCGGGTAGCTAAGTCTGGACAGGATAAGCGCTGAAAGCATCTAAGTGCGAAGCCCACCCCAAGATAAGATTTCCATATAGGGTCGTCAAAGACTATGACGTCGATAGGTTGCAGATGTAAAGGCAGTAATGTCAAAGTCGAGCAATACTAATCACCCGGAACTTTCGCCGGCAGGCAGTATAGGTCGATGCGGCGCGTGTAAGCGACGCTCTTTTCCGATAGGATCTTTTTCACCATATTCAGGTGGTTATAGCACGGGGGATCCACCTCTACCCATTCCGAACAGAGAAGTTAAGCCCCGTCACGCCGATGGTACTGCGCAAGTGGGAGAGTAGGTAGCCGCCACATAGAGAAGCGGAGGAACTCGCAAGAGCCCTCCGCTTTTTTTTTATCCCCATACTTTGGCAGAACCGTAGTACCCCATACCGCCGGCATTCCATCCCTACCTCTCTATCCTCAAACCAAATACCTCTATCTTCAACCTCCATACCTTCGTATCTCCATACCCCTATCCATACCCCTGCCACCCTCCGGAAAAAACACCAGCCCAGCCACGGACTTGTTATTATGCTCCCTCCACCGGAATCTCCGGGACAGGAAAAATCCACACCGCACGAACCCGATATAGTCCGGCAGCACCCTCCACGGATTCACACTCATATTCTCTCCGAAAGGAACCCCACCTGCTACATATTATTCGTTCTTGCTTTCTTCTCCGGAATCTCCGGAACAGGAAAAATCCATACCGCACGAACCCGATACAGTCCCGCAGCACCGGTCACGAATTCACGGTCATATTCTCTCCGAAAGGAAAAACACCTGCTACACATTATTCGTTCATGTTTTCTTCTTTGGAATGTACAGTAGAGCCGAGAAAAATTCTACGGAAAAGAAGGGATATACTATTGAGAAGAAAAACAGAAACCATATAAGAGCTATCCGTTTCGCCGTTTAAGCCAAGCCGCAGCGTATGAACACGAAGCCTTGAATGCCAATCCTTTATTTTCGGCATAAGTATAGGCTGCTTCGACAAGTTGTGCGGCAATACCTCTGCCGCCGATCTCTTTGGGTACGACTGTATGTAATACATCCAAAACTTTACGGTCTATTGCATATTCCAGATAAGCTGTGTGACCGTCCGTTTGAATTTCGAACAGGCATTGTTCGGGATAATGAAGAACTGTTTCCATGATAATCTTATTTTAAATTTTCGTTTTTCAATAAACGCTTCGCCTCGGCATAATCCATTCGAGTTTCACTTCATATCTTTTGCTTTTGTTTTATAGGATATTAAAGGCTTGTAAGCCGATATTGTTCATATCCATGTATCTTTTCTCGCCTCGACATGGTTCGAATAAATTCGGCTTTGCTTTGGCTTATTGAAAACGCGCATATTGTTTCGGTGCCAGGTAATAACACAGCAAATCGTACACATTTCCGTCGTTTGATTCGTAGGCTTGATGCAGCATGCCCTCGAATTCAAATCCGCATCGTTCCAAAACTTTTTTGGATCGCAGGTTGTGTGAGTAGCAATTGGCGGATATGATTTGAAACGACCGGATATGGAATGCGAATGGTAGAATGCGATTCACGGCTTCCGTCATATATCCGTTGCCCCAGTACTCTTCGGCAATCCAGTAACCGACCATTCGAGCCTGTCGGTTGTTGCGTGCCGGATCTGGAATCAGGCCGACCGTACCGATCAGTTTGTTGGTATCTTTTTCGGCGATTGCCCAAATACATTCTTTCCCGATAAATACTTCATGTAGGATTTGAAGCGATTCTTCCGGAGTACGGTGCGGCATCCACCCGGCATTGTTTCCTATATTGGGATTTTGGCAACATTCGAACAGCCGGTCGGCATCCGAAATATCGAATGCGCGAAGCCGTAGCCGATCGGTTTCCAATATGGGGGTAGCCAGGCAAAGGTGCAGGATCGGAAACGCTTTTCCATCGTTATCCGTTTCACTACGTCCGATAACGCAGAATCCCCGCTGGCGATAGAAATGTAAGGCGGATTCGTTTTGCTCGTTTACATCTACCCGATAAATGCCACACGTTTGTGTTGCATATTCGATCAGATGCTTCCCGTACCCTTTGCCTTGTTCATCGGGATGGACGAACAACATTTCTATACACTCTTCGCTCAAACCCATAAAAGCAGCAATCTCGTTTCGTGCATTGCGTATCAGATATACGGTCACCCCCGGCAAGTATCTTTGGCGCACGAGCGGTTTATAATATTGTATATCGGCTTCCGATAAGAAATGATGTGTTGCCCTTACTGACTGTTCCCATAAGTCGGTGAGTCGGTCAAAATCTGCCGGTACGGCATTCTCTATGATGTATTGCATAATTTTTACTAAGGTGAGCGTAACCAATATAACGAAAGGCGAGAGCAGGAGTCAAATGGGAAACAAAGTTTTATGATTTGATCATGCCGAACCGCTTCCTATATTCTACAAATATACAGAAAATAAATTAGATAGAGGTGATATGTGTTAAGTATTCTTTTGTGTAGGAAACTTATTGTCAAATGGTTTGTTATTGGACTTATTCGGTAAAATATTTTATCTTTGCAGAAGATAAGTTGCATCTCGGCAAAGCCATTCAAACAAGTTTGATGTCTCTGCTCTCGATTTGCATTATCTTTGCAGAAGATAAGCTGCATCTCGGCATAGTCATTCAAACAAGTTTGATGCCTCTGCTCTCGATTTGCATTATCTTTGTTGAATTAGTACTTAGAATTATGAATATCTTTTTGAACATTTTATGGCTGATATTCGGTGGTATCTGGATGGCTATCGAATATCTTATTTCCAGTGTGGCGATGATGCTGACGATTATCGGTATTCCTTTCGGATTACAAACTTTGAAAATCGGACTTCTATCGCTCTATCCGTTTGGAAAAGAAGTTGTTTCGAGTTCCGATTCGAACGGATGCCTGTCGTTGTTTATGAATATACTGTGGCTGCTCTTGGGCGGTCTTGTCATATTCCTTTCTCATCTGGCTTGGGGCGTATTGTTGTGTATTACGATTGTCGGTATTCCGTTCGGTATGCAGCATTTCAAGTTGGCGGGATTGTCTTTGACTCCGTTCGGAAAAGAGATTATAGATAAGTAAGCGGAGAGGCAAAGGGCTCCACTTTTTTGGGGTACGAGATTCGAATGGGGAATCGGCTTATGAACGGTTCCCTTGTGGCAGGGGCATTTTTAAATAGACCATGTCGCATAGTTGTTTTCCCTCTTCGATGATCGGATGGTCGTAGTTGTCGGTAAAAAAGTTCGGAATGCGATGTGAATAAACGAATCCGCAATGCCGATAAAAAGACAGGGTAGAGGGGCTGTCGCCTGTTCCGACGTATAATTGTTGAAATTTTCTGCCGAAATATTCGACGATGAACCGGATCATTTCCTTTCCGTAACCTTGCCGCTGATACAACGGAGCTACCGCTAAATTTTTCAGTTCGCAAATGCCGTTTCCTTCGTCTGTGACTACGCAGACCGCCCGAAGGTCGGGTGCATAGAGCGCAAACATTTTACCTCGTTCCAAATAGCGGTCTATCATTGATTCCTGTTCGTCGGCAAGCAATAGCAATTCGAGAAACTGTTTCTTGTTTTCCGTAATGAGTTCGATGTGCATAATATAACCTTTGTCGTTGTCGGACAAAGGTAGTTTAGTTTTCGGATTTAGAGCCAACCAGCCCGGAGTTTATCGGTAAAAATGGTAATGCGATCTGTATTTTAGGTATGGATCGCTTGTCGCGATATAACTATCTTTGCAGAAGATAGGCGGCATCTCGGCATAGCCATCCAAATAAATTTGATGTTCTCTGCCCTCGATTTGCTCTATCTTTGCATTCGATAGATTGGCTCACGGCATAAAAAACGATACGTAAATGCCGGATAATAATAGGATAATATTATCTTTGAGATAAATCATTTGATTATAAACGATAAAAAGAAATATGTTACGAAAAATTAGAATCGCATTAGCTTCGCTTTGTTTCGTGTTGATCACGTTGCTTTTTCTCGATTTCACAGGAACATTGCATACTTGGTTCGGATGGTTGGCGAAGATCCAGTTTCTGCCGGCGGTTTTGGCTTTGAATCTGGGTGTTGTCGTATTTTTAATATTACTTACATTGCTATTCGGTCGGGTATATTGTTCCGTGATTTGCCCGTTGGGCGTGATGCAGGACATATTTGCATGGTTCGGTAGGAAAAGCAAGAAAAATCGTTATACTTATTCTCCGGCGAAGTCGGTTTTGCGTTATACGGTATTAGGCATCTTCGTGGTTGCTTTGATTGCCGGTGTCGGTTCGGTGGTTGCATTGCTGGCTCCGTATAGTTCGTACGGACGGATCGCCCAGAACCTTTTGGCTCCGTTCTGGGCTTGGGGAAACAATCTGTTTGCATATATCGCCGAACGTGCCGACAGTTATGCTTTTTACGAAAAAGAGGTATGGCTTAAATCTTTGCCGACCTTTATCATTGCACTTGTCACTGTGGTATGCCTGGCGATATTGGCTTGGCGTAACGGACGTACTTATTGCAATACGATTTGCCCCGTAGGTACGGTGTTGGGATTCTTTTCTCGCTTTTCATGGATGAAACCGGTAATAGATACCGATAAATGTGTCAATTGCGGACTGTGTGGACGTAATTGTAAAGCGGCATGTATAGACACGAAGAATCATACGATCGATTATTCCCGTTGTGTTTCCTGTATGGACTGTCTGGAAAAGTGCCATACGCATGCAATCCGTTACGGTAGAATGAAAAAGGCGGAGCCTGTTACGTCGGAAAGCAAAACGGTGGATACTTCGCGGCGTACATTCCTCACGGGGGTAGGTGTATTGGCGGCTACGGCAACTGTGCGGGCACAGGAAAAAACGGTCGATGGCGGTTTGGCTGCGATTACTGATAAAAAGATACCCGATCGGGCTACGCCTATCGTTCCGCCGGGAGCGCAAAGTTTACGCCATATGGCACAGCATTGCACCGGATGTCAGTTGTGTGTCTCTGTTTGCCCGAATGATGTCTTGCGCCCTTCGACGAAATTGACAACCCTGATGCAGCCCGAAGCCTCTTACGAACGGGGGTATTGTCGTCCCGAATGTGTCAAATGCTCGGAAGTGTGTCCTGCGGGAGCAATTCTGAAAATTACCCCTGCCGATAAATCGGCGATACAGATCGGACATGCTGTTTGGGTGAAAGACAACTGTGTGCCATTGACCGATGGTGTGGAGTGCGGCAATTGTGCCCGTCACTGTCCGACCGGAGCGATTACTATGGTGGCGTCCGATCCGGAAGATCCTTATTCTCCGAAGATCCCGGCAGTGAATACCGAGTTGTGCATAGGTTGCGGTGCGTGTGAAAATTTGTGCCCGGCACGACCGTTCAGCGCGATTTATGTAGAGGGGCATACTCATCACAGAACGATTTAATTTGAAATGACGATGAAGACGAATAAAGATAGAAACGATGGATTGAACCGTCGGGAATTCTTGAAACGGCTGGGTGTCGGAGCCGCAGTCTCTACGGCTGTATTGGCTGGATGTGATTCGAAGAATAATTCCATATCGGGCGATCGTTCGGCTCAGGGCGAGATTCCGACCGACCGAATGACTTACCGCACGAATCCTTCGACAGGCGACCGTGTATCGTTGCTCGGCTTCGGTATGATGCGTTTGCCGTCGGTCGGAGGACGTAGTGCGCGGGAGGGGAACGAGGAAATAGACCAGGAGCTGGTGAACGAACTGGTTGATTATGCGATTGCCCACGGTGTAAACTATTTCGATACGTCGCCGGCATATTGTCGGGGAATGTCGGAACGGGCTACCGGTATCGCGCTTAGCCGTTATCCGCGCGATAAATATTTTATCGCTACCAAACTCTCCAACTTTGCGCCTGCGACATGGAGCCGTGAGGCTTCCATTGCCATGTATCGCAATTCGTTGAAAGAGTTGCAGGTCGATTATATCGATTATCTCCTGCTGCATGGTGTCGGTATGGGCAACGGGATGAAGGATATGGAAGCACGTTATATCGACAACGGTGTCCTCGAATTTCTGATGGAAGAGCGTCGTGCCGGACGTATCCGCAACCTCGGCTTTTCATACCACGGCGATGTGAAAGTTTTCGATTACCTGCTTTCGCGTCACGATTATTATAAATGGGATTTTGTACAGATCCAGTTGAATTATCTCGATTGGAAATATGCCAAACAGATCAATGCGCGCAATACCGATGCCGAGTATCTTTACGGCGAACTGGCGAAGCGCAACATTCCGGCTGTGATCATGGAACCGCTTTTGGGCGGACGGTTGTCGAACGTTCCCAATCGGATCGTTGCGCGTCTTAAACAGCGTGAACCCGAAAAGAGCGTCGCTTCGTGGGCATTCCGGTTTGCTGGAAGTTTTCCCGATGTCCTCACCGTATTGAGCGGCATGACCCGTATGGAGCATTTGCAGGATAATCTTCGCACCTATGCACCGTTGGATAGTCTGACCGACGATGAATTTGATTTCCTTCAACGTATGGCGGCGCAGATGATGGAGTTCGATACGATACCGTGTAACGATTGCAAATATTGTATGCCTTGCCCTTACGGGCTCGACATTCCGGCAATATTGTTACATTACAATAAATGTATCAATGACGGAAATGTACCGGTATCGTCGAAAGATGAAAACTATCGGGAAGCCCGCCGGGCGTATCTGATCGGTTATGACCGCAGTGTGCCGAAGTTACGTCAGGCAAACCATTGCATCGGCTGCGGACAATGTTCACCCCACTGTCCGCAACGTATCGATATCCCCAAGGAACTGAGACGTATCGACAAATTTGTCGAGGATTTGAAACAGGGAAAAGATCTTTAATTGGGATGAACGTTTTCGATAAGCCGAGAGCAGAGCCGAATTTATTCGAGCTATGCCGAGGCGAGAAAAGGTGCATGATAATGAACGTTTTTTTATAATAATCCAGAGAATGAATAATATAGATATACAAGGTGTTACAGAAATAGCAAAAAGTATAAACGACTATGGTGCTCTGGTGGTTATGGGCGCAATTTATCTTGTTTTGTCTGCATCGATGATGATCGCTATTTTCAATTGGTTCAGATCGATTATCAACAAGATAATCGACGAGAATAGCAAGGGGATAACAAACGTTACCATGGAGACCCGAAAGCAGAATGAGTTGCTGACTGATATTGCAGAGGGACTTCGTCCGGAAACGCAACTTCGGATCCGCAATCTTACCGGTTTTGCTTTTGACTTGTCGGTGGAACAGGTTTGCCGGCTTATTAAAAAGGTGCGTGAAGAGAACCACATCGCAGACCGGGAGAGTACGTCGAAGAAAATACGCAAATCGCTTACTGTACTACATGACGACCGAAATAGCAGATTCGACACATTCACTTATCGAGGTGAAAGGTTATCCGCATACTGCAATATCGGGTGGGTGGAGCAGGTTGCGAAAGTAGTAGAGAACGAAATTTACCACGAGGACGGGGCTAATAACAAAAGGGCTTTTACTAATGTAAAACTGGCATACGATGACATCAAAACAGATTTTTATAAACGGCTAAACAATTAGGGATTATGGCAGAAGCAAAGGTTCTAATACCGTTCGTCCTGCAATGGGAAGGTGGTTTTGCCGACCACCCGAAAGATAAAGGGGGAGCGACAAATAAGGGTGTCACCCTTTCTACATTCCGTCGATTCTTCGGAAAAGATGCTACGGTCGATCAGTTGAAAGCGATATCGGACGAACAGTGGGAAATGATATTCAGAAATGGATTTTGGGACCCGTTTAAGGGCGATGAAATCAGGAACCAATCAATCGCCAACATCTGTGTGGATTGGGCTTGGTGTTCCGGAGCTACCACCGCTATCAGACAGGTGCAAGGGATTCTCGATGTCAAGGCAGACGGAGTGGTAGGCAACATAACGCTTGGGGCTATCAACAACGCAGAACCCGAAAAGCTGTTTGATAAAATCAAGTCGGCTCGGCTGGCTTTCGTGGAATCCCTTGTCAAACGTGATGCTTCGCAGAAAGTCTTCCTTAAAGGGTGGATCAGGCGCATTGATGCAATAGAATACCGGAGAGAAAAGGGATGAAACGGAGCAGATGTATTGCCGGTTGGGTGACCGCCGTGTTGCTGGTGATGTCACTGTTGCTAAATGTGCATCACTACATACATGAGAGTGACGGTCAGGCATCCGATACTATAAGGGTTACGGTGGTGGATACTCTCCTATATTACAAACCCGCACCCAAAGCAGAGAAGGTTGTCGGTCGTGTTACACATAGGCTTCCGCTGGCAGAACCGGAAGAAAGATGCCCCACTCCTCTAAAAAATATTCCTACACCCGACAATACCGGAATGGGAAATGTTCCCAAGTTTGAAAAGGGGTGTAGTCCGGATGAGGGAAATAAGGTTCACATCCGATTGGATTCGGTAAATGTGGAAATACCTATCAGCACAAAAGTGTATGAGGACAGCTCTTATCGTGCGGTCATAAGCGGCTATGGCGTGAGCCTTGACGAAATGCTCGTTTTTCCCCGACGAGAGGTCGTAACGATAAAACCGACGACTACCAAACCCAAACGATGGAGCGTGGGAATACAAGTGGGCTATGGCATTACGTTCCGAGGCAGACCGCAGTTTGCGCCTTATCTTGGAATCGGAATACAGTACAATTTATTTGTTTTTTGATATGGTCGATATTACTTTGACAGTGGATAAAGAGGAGGTGTACGAAGAGGTGTCCCGTACAACATCATACACAGGTGCCAAACTGGAAGATACGGGAGATGCCGGTGCATACGAACGTATATTTACGGTCGATGAGGACAAGATTGTCCTGAATCGTTTTTGGGAGGAGTGTAAATCGGTTGCTTGCAATAGTTTGAAAAGGTTTCTTTCGGCAGAGAGAGAGTTTAACGGAGTGTTTTCGATGGATCTGGAATTATCGAATTCGTTCGATCGGATATTGTCGGATAGCATGCAACAGAGTTTGTTTTCTTTTTTCGTGATGGGTATCACGGCAAGGTGGTTTGTTTTTACGAACAAGGCGGAGGCTCCGGGTTATTTTACGCAAGCTGATACATATTTGGAAGATGTTTTGCGTAAGGTGTTTTCAAAAATGAAACCTATACGTCCTCATTATGATTAGCCGGTTTAATATACATGTGTTATGAGCAAAAAGAGATTGACCGTAGCCCTGCAAGTTAAAGAGCTTATTTTTGATATAAGAAACAAATCGTATCTAACCGGAGTGGTGCATGAGGCGAATGGTGCAAGCTACGATGTTTCCTCGAATATGCAGGCGACTGATGATACGGACGGTTACCAAATACGACGTTCTCTGTCAAATGCTTTTTTAGCGCTTAAAGTCTTGCTCGGAGAGTATGTTTCGGAAAATAAATCGACCTGCGACAACTTGATCGCGAAGGAGATAGATACGGACGGGGAACTGGTTCTCGAATTGGAATTGCCCGGGAATTATAATGATTCATCGGCAGATTCACTCAGCAACAGTATCCATTCTTATCTCGTAGATGTGGTGCTTGCGGAGTGGTTTATGATTACGGATAGAGAGGATGCCGAATATTATATTAACCGGAGCGTCGTGGATCTGGATAATGTCAAGCGTGCATTTTACCGGCGCAAGAGACCGAAAAGACCTGATTATTCTTAATTTTAGCATATATGGGATATTGCAGAGAGAACCTGCCGGAAAGGATGGTTAAACTGATATTTAAACGCGAAGCTTTGCTCTATGATATAGAGAATTGCTCTTTTATAGAGGGTGACATCATGATGGCGGATGAACATACCCGACATCAAGTGTATGATATCGGACAGGAAGGGAATATAGACCGAGTTTCCCGAATTCTTGACCTTGCTTATTCGGAGTGCGTGGAAATGCTGTACCCCTACACCAAGGAGAGAATAGCAGACGGGCAAGAAGCCTTGAACAATGTGTTGAACCCACCGGAGGAATACACCATAGAGCTGACATTACCGGATGGCTTTTCGGTTACAACTCTTAACTTGCTGAAAAAGCTGATACATGAATACCTTGTTTGCCGTGTTCTTGCGGATTGGATGAGTATTACCAATCGGGATAGTCAAGCGAATTGGGAGAATAAAATGCAAGATCTGAAATTCCATATCAAGACATCGCTCGTATCGAGAAAGGGAAAGATATGCAGAAAGTTGAAGCCTTTTTGAGTGTGAATAGCGATGTACATCTTAGGTGTTCCGACTCCTCTGGAAGGAACTGAATGGATGAGAACAGCCTCTCAAAAGTTTTGTGTCCAACTTTTGGGGGCTGTTCTTTTTGCCAATAGTCCATTGCTTTGAAGGGTCTATCTCGGACGATTCAACATCCGTGGATCGTATTGGACCGAACATCCGAAAATATTTTCGTCTTTATTTAACCGGCATATTAATGCCAACCGGAATGCTTTGTAGGGTGTTCCTCGAAAGCCTCTCATGTATTTGTCGGAACTGCTCCATACGACATGCCAATTATAGAGGTCGTTTGATCCATATAGTACTTGCCGGATGGCTTCCCGCTTGAATATTCCTCGCTGAATTATGGTGTTGATGGTTTTAAATATGTTCGGGTCGTCCAATTTTACCGGTCGTGTGATGATCATCGCGGTAACGGAATCGCCCGTGTTTTTTGTGAAGTCCACCAATACCGGAATGGTGACTGAATCCTTGGTTCTTGTAGACATTGCGAGTGCTTCGGGGTATGAATTTACATTGTCATCAATATCGGATATCATCATGCCCCACGAATGTGATTTGAGCGAATATACATAAGCGTACCGAACATTCGGATTGTAAACGATGATATGCTGATGGGTGTAATCGTATATCATTCGACATTCTGCAAGGAAATCAAGAAATGGCAATAGCGCAATTTGCCCAGTCGTGATTTTTTCATTGTCTTGTGCCTTGGCGTTGAACACGGCAATCAGTCCTTCGTGCTTTGGCAGATCGTCCAAAGAGAAGGGTTCCGGCGCATTGATTGTGTCGGTAATGCATTGTGTTTGCGATCCGCTGATGAGCATTATGCCCCGATCGGTTGCGAAAAGTACCGCACTGTCTATCTGGGTAATGCTGCCGGCGTTGATACATACATCGCGTGTGATAGGTTGTTTGGCAGCGTAAGATCCGGTGGATGATACTTCCAAAGCCCATACTCCATCGGATGTAAATGCATACAACGGGAACTGTCCGAACTGTCCTTCTGAAAGGGCTTTTGCTGCCGATGATATACCCAAAATCGTTCCGGTGCCTACGGTATTGATGCCCAACAGAGGGAAATGAAACGGGTTGTTCACCTCGGATGTGTATATTTTATTTGATATATTGATCGTACGATCGCTTTCACTTGACACGACAGGGCGCGTGTCGATCTTGACGTTCAAATCGTCCCATCCGCCGAAATAGAATGCGCCGTTCAGGAATTCGTGTTTTTCCAACGGGACTTCGTAGTAGTAGGTGGTGTAGTCTCTCCGTTCGATCACGGCTTTGTAGGCATTTGCATTCGGATAGTATAGGTATAATATGGGGGACAACAGTCCTATTGTGCCATAATCGCTCCGAACGGCAATTTCTTTGCCGTCTTGTTTTATCAAGACGTAAACGGCAATGCTTTCGGTACGATTCATTATATCGGGTATGGAAAAGTTGGTCACATATCCATTACTATACGGCAAGAGTGCATCGGCTTTATGTCCTCGAAACAGCATTTTTTTTAGGTTTGCAAGGTTCAACCGTCCGTTGTAGGCAAAAGAGTATTGCGGTATGATGGTATCGTGGCTATCGTAATCGTCGGTCATTACCTGGCGCGTTACGAGAGATTGCAGATAATCTTCTTCTACGGTAATGGTCGTGCGTTCGGATGATAGTTGTTCGATCTTGATGGATTCAAGATAATAGAAATGTGCACAGGATCGGATATTTGCCTTTACGGTATCGACGGGTATGCGCGGTAATCCGATACGGTATGAATATATCTCGAATGATTGCGCCTCACTATTATATGTGTCGAATGCCTTACAGTATGCCCATGATGTGTTTTGCTTTTGATAGACGACAGGATATTTAGCGGCATCGATTTTCTGGTTCAGCCTGCATACGGAGAACGAATCCCGGTCTTTCGTGCGTAAGAAATTGGTGCATTCTCCGTTTTGATCGTATGTGTATATGGGTGATGATACGAATATATCGACTGAATGGATGATGTCTTTCCAATTCATCAGCTCTTTCAGATCGTCGGGGTTTATGACTGCATAGTCGATCGTATGTGTGATTGCCAATACTCTCGCATTCGCTCTGTTTGCCGAATATTTGTGTCCTTCGGATGACCAGATTCGGTGCAATGACACGTCGGGGGACAAATCGGAAGAGCAAATCATAAGGATAGGTGCGGAATGCATAGATAACGACCCGTCGTATAACCGGTAGGCATATCGAAGCAGGAACGGATATATGAATTTTCCTTTGTTTACGGAGTTGTCGGCAATGAATTTATTTACTTTTGCCAACACTTGATCTGTTATGCTTTTCTTGTTTGTATCGCTAAATTCTGCACAAAACGGGTCGGTATCCGTAGTCATATTTTCCCACTTGTCTTCGTCTGTTTCGTAAGCGATGTGGTCGAAATGCAACTCGAATTCGTCGGTTCTTACAAACTCGCCTTGTAATCCGAATGACAAAGGGCATTCGGGGATATGCGTTCCCAAATACAGGTATCCTTCTTTTTCTCCTTTCCAGAGAAAATAATGCATTCCTTCTTCGGAAAGTACGACTAATGTATTTCCTATTCCGGTAATCTGATGGATTTTTTTAATGATTCTTAGTGATGTCTGTGTGTCTGATCCTTTGTCCATCCAACTTAATATTCCGCTCGATTTGTGGAGTATGTAGTGTCGGTATGCGGATGTTTCGTGTATATATTTGACAATGTCGCCTTTATCCAATTCGAGTATTACCGCAGGCTGTAATATCGGTTTGAGTGTACCATCCTCAGGGACTACTCCTATGGCAGTAGCCAAATCGCCGTCTGCAACTTCGTAATCGGACGGGGTTGCGGTATAGCCATTGTATTTAATCTCCTTGATCATATCTATGTGATAATTTTATTAATAATAATCGGCAATGCCGCTCCGTATATCGGCATTGTTACGGGTTGTCCGCAACATAATTTCACCTTCTCCGACCTGTTGCTTATTCGAAGTATTTCGGTACATAATGTTTTTGACGATGCCCGATAGTGACGACCTTTGGTATTGGTGCGAAATGCCATGCCTTCATGACGCCCGACTGTCGGTGCATGATGCTTGATATATAGATACCATTCGCCTTCGCCAAACATTATGTCAATGATATCACCATGTTGCAAATCGAGCGACTTTGCGACACGGGAGGTTATGTCGATGCGTCCGGAAGGGTGAAATACGATATCCGCTTTGCGTGTATTTCCTAATATGCTTTTCATATGGTCTGATGTTGTTGAGTTTCAGTTGCATCCGGCATGTCTGAATCTATGTTGCCCTCATTGGCCCGAGGTTTCAAGCATGCATCCCCGGCGGCATTCGGCAATGGCTGGGCAAGCCCGCCTTTGCCCTCATTGGCTCGGGGTTTCAGGCATGCATCCCCGGCGGCATTCGGCAATGGCTGGGCAAGCCCGCCTTTGCTCTCATTGGCTCGGGGATTCTCAAATTGATAATAGGTTTTCCCCCATTTGTTTTTCTGTACCGAAACAGATAGTTTGATACGGCAATCGGCAGGTAACGCATAGTGGTATAGTATTGCTCCGACAGAGGGACATAACGTCTCAAAACCTATACATTTGTGCTTCTCGTTATACTGTATATCGCATAGTTGTGTCGGCTGTTCAATGCCATGATCGAGCATAAAACCGTATGTGCCGCATTGAGGTATGGCGAACACGAACAGGCTTGTCTTGCTACTTTTGGGGGCATTGTTTTTGATGTGCCTAAACAAATGTTTTGACAGCGTTATCGAATTGTCGGCAGGATCGGCTATGACATAATACCGAAGTGCCTGCCAGTTTTTTATTAACTTTTTAATCATAAGCCTAAAATACAATGATCTGTGTCCTCATATGGTTTAACTTATTACTGTCGCATGGTTGTCTGCCCGGCGTATTCCCGACGTGATCGAAACGATATGGTTTCAAGATAGGTATATGACATGGTTCCGTTGAGCGTGATACGGTGTTTCTCTGCTTCTTCTTTTGTACGAAATATGAATGAGCATATTTCACACTTGCTTGTGCCTCGTGTATTGATAATGTTGGCATAATACTTGCGTCCGAAGAGTAACGCGATGATTTCTTTCCATACTGTTGTGTTCATGATCTTTTAATTTTTTAAGTTGTTCATATCCTCTCAAATTTCACTCTCCATTTTTGATTAGTTCCAGTGCGGCAAAAAGCCCTGCGGCAAGAGCGCACTCCTTTAATTTCAGAGCCAAGTCATAGCTCACATAGTCAGTTATTTCCATTGTTATTTCCCGATAAAAAGTTTCATGTAAAATTCGTGTTTCACTTTGTCGAGGCACTTGCGGCAATAAGGCTTGGGTGGCACTTCTTGATCTATATCCCATACAGGGAAATAAGCGACCGCCAACGCTCCGCATACCGCGCATTTAGCCTTTATCGCGTTCTTGCTCATCTTTCTTCTCTTTTGGTTCGTAGTCAGCCAAGTTTAACGTGGTTGTGGTCGATAGCCCAAATCAAGCACTTGTATAGTGCATCTATAAGATCTTTTGCGCAGGAATCTCCTACAACTTGGAATCCGGGAGTGTAGAACACACACCACTGATGATTATCGGCATAATCACCGTTTATGCACCACTGCGTACACAGACAGCAATCTTCCGTATCAATGCCACCATCGGCGTTAGAGAAATCTACATCAATTTCTTTCGGTAGGAGCGAGAACAAATCGGCGAGGGTAAAAACTCGGTTTTCCTCCACATAGAATTGATCGTTTACGCAATATCTTACGGTCTGCTCTTCATCGCCGCACACATAAGCGTATGTGCCGTTGAAATCCATACAGACCATACTTGCCTTGTCAGCACTCACTCCGCGCTTGATAAGCTCTATGGATTCTTGTATTGTAAGGGTTGTTTTCATTACTTATCGCTTATTAGGGAGGGATTAATCCTCTTCATCATTGAAAATATCGTCAAGGTAATTGTCGAAGTCACGGATATATCCGTTGGAATCAACCTCCATAATCACATAATCGCCATATCCGTCACGGTAAGGGTCAAGGAAACGCGGTACATAACCCGTATAGTCTTTTACCTCATTCCCATCGCGGTCTTTTATGACTACCACATTTTCATCGCACACCTCCTTCCTTTAACCCGGCTATTAGTAAATCAGCCAATTTCAATGCGTTTTTTACCGTAGTTTCAATCTCAATTCTTGTGAAACAATCCGCATTGAGTGCAACTCCTCTGACAACTTCCTTGGCTATCTCGTACCTGCGATGCTCCCAGTCAATTGGAATAATCTCCAATTCATTAGGATAGTAAGCGATAGTTTCAGAATAATACATTATGCCAATTTTGTCTTTGACTTGACATACTTCAATAATCTCATTAGTTGATAAAACCCTTGCTTTCATTTTGTTTTATCCGATTTTAGTTGCGTTATTCCTCTTGAAAAAACCTAAAAATATTCTCTACAATAAAACCCCTTGCGAGGTTGATAATTTTTGAAATCAGTAGATTGAAACACTTCCTTTCTGTCTGTCCACCGAGCCATATCCTTTTGCCATTGTGGTATGATTTGATTCGGATTGTATGGATCACGAAACGGCTGGGCGAATGGCAATACCTTACCGCCATATTCTTTCCAACATTCTATCCTGCGGTACGCCTCTTCTATGTCGTCCATCAGAATACAGTACAAAAAAAATTCTCCTTTGTAACCGTATCTACGTATCCTTTCTATCGCATCAACACAATGACTTATCTGGGCAGTGGTGTCACATCCAAAGCGTATGCGCTTTATCCATTTTACCTTTGCCAAAAGCCTCGCTATATCATCAGTCACCAATCTTGCATCGAGTGCCTGATTGAAATCAACATGATACTTACGATGCACGATTTTCTCTATTTGAGACAATCCGTAATCACTTGCCAGAACATTATTATCCATCAGAATGGCATAAGGTCGCATTCCATTCATCGTTATTTTATCAATATCCATGTATGGTTGTACATTGCCCTCCTTCTGCGGAACTATGCACCATTTACACCTATTAGGGCAACCTCTGGTAAGAAAACCATAAGATGTTCTATCGTCTATGGTCGGATATATCGAGTAATCCGGCAGCATCATGTCGATTTCTTCTTGTAGCGAAGAATGAATGTCGTACCCTGTCCCGCCACGAATGACTTCACAACTCACATTGTTGATGTAGTAGTTGTAATCCGGAGTAAAGGTAAATACCTTTGACATATACAAACGGTCGTATCTATCAAACGGATTATACCATTCAACACGGTCTCCTACCGACTTACAATAAGCCGATATTTTCATAAGTGCGAGGTTCGGATATTTACTATCCACAGCAAACAAAGCGACATTCATATTATAATGTTTATCAAATGAATAATCCAAGATTTTTTGCTGATACCCTCGAACTGATTTTTCAAGTTGGTATAAACCAATTTAAGAAACTCTCGTGTCATAACTAATCCTCCAATAAATCCAAAATCTTACAAAGCGCACCTTCTAACATGGAAATCCTATCCTCCATTTTAGAATACACTTCTTCATAGTTGTTGTCTTCATACAATGTCTCACATTCTTCATTCTTAGATGTTGAATATTCTAACCTCTCGTGGCATAAACCTGCTATATCGCTAAGAAGTTAGTTTACGGGTTTACCGCCTAATGTCGTTTCAACACTTGTTTCTATTTTTACTTTTACTTGTTTCATGACTTTTTGTTTTTAATCCACCATCTCAAACTCGTATGCGAACACCAACGGGTTACTTTGCCATGTGCCTTTGCCGGATATGCGGTCTATCAGAGTGGCGTAGGCTTCGCGGGGTGTAGTGTATCTACACCCCTTTATGTCTTGCCCTACATAGTAATTGAAAGGAATCCCGAAAGGAGTGCCTATGCGATTGTCAGTAGCAGATACTCCTACACCCTCCTTGATGCAATCCTCGTCGGATATATCCTGCAATCGCTCTACCTTAATATCTGTAATGCGGATGCGGTGAGGCATGAGGTCAGCTCGGACAAACATTTTGTTAGACCATCCGGCTTCGCAGAACGGGAAAGGCTCTATCCCTATTTCAGAATACTTTTGCGCAATGGCAACGACTTCTCCGACCTTGAATTGAGGAATAATGATTTTATTCGTATCGGTATCTATTAACTGACATTTCCCTCTTCCGTCCGTATAATAGCAGTGGTCGGCATTAAAGGCAGGATTCCAATGACGAGCTATTATATTCTTGCTCTTAATTATCCTCCTCGTCTTCGTCTTCCATCCGGACAGCACGGCTTGATTGAGTCCGTAGTGATCATTGAACATTATCTTTTTCATATTCTTTGCCTTTGAGGTGTAAATCAAGTTCTGTTTTGTTTAAATTGCTCTATTTTCATTTTTAACCGTTCTTCTGCCGCTTTAACACCGTCTATCTTTTGAGCGAGTTTCTTGCGGGCTTTATTTAATTTCGCCCATCCATAGAAGACTCGCAAGTTTTTCTTCTGAATATTATAGTTCATATTCATGCACCTTTTCTCGCCTCGGCATAGCTCGAATAAATTCGGCTCTGCCCTCGGCTTTCGAAAACGTTCTTTTCGGTATTTGTTATCGAGAAAGAAAAGATGTTGCTGTAAGCTATCCATTGTTACCTTCTTTCATGAAACAAATCCAATGTGTGTTACTACGTTTGCCGGAGATATGCCCGAAGATTGGTTTTTCAGGGGTAAGTTTCAAAATATCAGAAACTTTTATATCTGTTTCATTCCACTTGAATATGAGAAAACCTCCTGTGCGAAGAACGCGAAAACATTCTTTGAAGCCTTTGGCTAACATATCGCGCCAATCGGTATACAATGCACCGTATTTGATGTGCTGATAACCTGTCGGCTGACCCTTTTCGTTTAGGCTACCATACATATCTGCCATTTTGGATTTTCCCACATTTCGCAAAAGATGCGGAGGGTCGAACACCACCATGGAAAATGTTTCATCATCATACGGCATATCGGTAAAATCTGCTTGTATATCGGGCTTGACCTCGAATAATCGACCATCACACAAATGGGTGGATATTTTCCGGATATCCTGATACAATACCCGGCTATCATTCTTATCATAATAAAACATCCTGCCACCACAACAGGCATCGAGTATTGGTTTATTCTTCGTTATTGCTTCGTTTTGGTTATTCATTACGCTACAATTTTAGACCGTACATTATTTTCAGCCAGAGCACGGCACAACGCTTCGCAAAGGACACGAGCCATATTTACTTCTACGGCATTGCCTATGAACTTCTTTTGGTCTGCTTGTGTGCCAATCAGCACGTAATCTTTCGGGAAACCCATAATCAGTTTCAGTTCCTGAATTTTGAGCATACGCATTTTGATGTCAACGATTCCGTAGAGTGCCATAAACTCTTTAATCTTGACCGTCATAGGGCTGTCTGATTCGTAGATTTCAATAGCAATTTGTCCGGATTCAGTGGAAATGAGATACGGCGGCATTTTATCCATTCGTGCTATCAGTGTGAAGCACGGAGAATCGACTGAGCCGCCGGAAGATGTAAACTGCGGATTCATAAGATAGTGCCATTTCCGATTTGCAGTGACAACTCTTGACGGTTCATCTATCGAGCTGCCGACATTTCCGAAATTCGTGTCCATAATCCACGGCTTCACTGTCACAAGCTGATGTTTCGGGTTCGTTGTCACAGTTCCGGCAGGAGTGTCCAGCGAAGATGGATTGCCGTTTCCATACTGCATATCCATGAAATGCGTCTGCACAAGTGCAAGTCGGTCTTTGGTTGTAACGGTCGGTGCCGGTAATTCTATCGAGTGATTATGCCCGTTGCCGTAATAAGCAGAAACAAATGCGTGGTGGTCTATACACGTGATAGTACCTGCCGGCTCTTCTATTGAACTGTTTTTGCTTTCTGGGTGTCCGCTATATTGCTTCGATAAAAAACTCACAAAAGCCACCCCTAAACGGTTTTGTGTAGATACAACCGGGCAAGGTTCATCGAGAGACGGGGCATGATACACTCCTTTTCGACTCATGCTGTTCCATTTCACCAGAAACGCCTCCTTGCCTCCTGCAATGAATTTCACCAATCCGGCATAGATGCGTTCAAGTGTTTTCTCGGATAATGGTTTCTTGCGTGTGAAAATACTCGTTCCCTCATCTTCCAGATCAAGGACTTCCTTAACAGGTTTCCACTTTTTGAGGTCGTGAAACAAGGTTTTTACGCTTTCCTTTGCGTGTGTCTGTTCAGGGAACACGATAGGTAATCCGTGTTTGGCAAAAATGCCGAAAAAACGATTCCTGCTCGTGTACGCTCCATAATCGGCGGCGTTCAGTATCCGGTGCTCAAACTCATAGCCGTATTTTTTGACTTTGTCCACCCATCGGATATATGAGCTTCCACGGTCTTTTGATACCGGCTTTCCGTTCTCATCTATTGCACCCCATGACATAAATTCTTCTACATTCTCAATTTGGATATAGTCAGGGTCTATCGCTTCAATGTAACGGAATAAGTGCTCGGCAAGTGTACGGCTGTCGGCATCCCGGGGCTTGCCTCCTTTCGCCTTGCTAAAATTCGTACATTCCAGAGAAGCCCAAAGCACAGTGAATGCTCCGGGATTCTCGACCCGGCATTTTTGAACATGCTCAATAAGAGGTGAAAGTTCAAGCGTTCTTATGTCCTCTGTGAAATGGAGTGCACCGGGGTGGTTCGATGCATGTGAAGCGATGGCATTTGCATCGTGATTTACACATGCGATTACCTTTGCGCACTTCTCTCCGTCCAGACGTGCGGAGTTTACTCCTGTGGAAGTTCCTCCGGCTCCGCAAAATAGGTCGATATATAACAAATTCATGATTGTATTTTCTAAATAGTAATCTTTCTCACATCTATGGTCTTTTTTGCTCGCAATACGGGCATTGTTTTGTATCAGGATTATACGCCGGCGGTATCCACCATAATTTTATATTTTGTGGAGGGTCGGGCAAATATCGTTTACATTCCTTACGAATCGAGCATGTTACCCCTGAACAGTAGGCATAATCGGTGTTCATATCCATGTTCTTTTTTTTTCGTCTTGTCATACACCTTTTCTTGATGGCTTTTTATTATCATATTCTGAATGATTGCTCCGTTCCGAAATTGACAATGTGCATCATTTCACGAAACCGGTCGGCAATACGTTCGTCATAGTATTGGGTGATCTCATTGGCTGCAAGGTTGGACGATACCAACGTACAGAATTGTTCTTCATACCGATACGATATCATATCCATGGTTGCAGTGACAATGTCGCCATAGTGGATACTTTCACGCGGTTCTGTACCAAGATCATCGATAGCGAGTATTTCAATGTCGCGAATACGTTTATACTTGGCCACATCGTTCTTATTATCATTTGTCGGATTGTTATATGCTTTTGCAAGAAAAACGAGTTCTTTTGCCGTGATCAGTATAAACCCTTTTTGCGGGAGGTCTTGCCTGTCGTAATCGGTTCTCTCGTTTGAGCGCAAATATTTCAACAGGTTTTGCAAAGCTTTCAGAATGGTTGTTTTTCCATTGCCTGCACCACCACACAGGTACAGTCCGAAGGTGGACGAATTTCCGGTGAGCCATTTGGCTATATCGGACAAACGTTCTTTATAGGATTCAGTATCCCGGAACTTTCGGTATCGGTTTGCAACCTCTGCCCGGCAAGCGGCATAAAGCATAGTGTAAGTTTGTTTTTCTGTATATGGCAGTCTAAAACGATTCACCATAGGTTTTCTTCTCATCAAGTCCAAGAATATTTGCTCTTCGTTGATTTCGTCCGTTGGATTTATTTTTATCATCATTTCTGGATTTATTGTTGTTTACTATCCGTAACCATGCGTTGAAATGTTGTTTGGCATCTTGCAGTGAAGCGTGCCGCTCTTTTCCATCAGATTTGCATTGTACACGGAAACTGTCAAGGTTTTTACGGAGCATTGATTTTTCCATGTTGTGTAACAGTTGCAGTTGGTCGAGCCAACATTCGTCATTTTTCAAGATCTCAATCTCTTGGTCGAGCGTGTTCATGTACGGCTCACAAGGCGATAGTTCGGAGGGCTCTGGTTGTACAGATTTTTTATTAGTATCCGTTTCTACTTCATTCCTCCTTTCTATGAGGTTGTATTCGGTTATCGAAGCTGTGCGTTTGCTGATCCTGTTGATGTTCATATAGCGTTTCTGGATACCGTTCGATGTCATCACTCTTTCCGACTTGAATAGTTCTTTTGAAAACAGTCCGATGCTCAAACAGCAGTTTATGACTTCCTGTATATACGCTTCGTCATACCCGGTCTGTTCCGAGATTATGAAAGGCAACTCATCATCCCACTTGATGTAATACCCACTTTTGTAGATAAGACAGAGCAGGAGAGCATACACAGTGATAGCCTTACCACCTTGATACTTGATCAGCTTTCGGATTCTTAAATCTTGAAAGAAATCCACATCGAATGGAAAGTATTCCAATCCATTCTTTACAGTTCGCGCCATATCGACCTTGTTTAATCGTTATCGTTTTTTAAATAGTCGGTTACTTCTCTAATGAAGTCGTCGAGTGAACGACAGACCACATATTTATATTCATCCTCGGAACATAAAGTGAGTTGCCATTTTCTTTGTAATGCGGATTGCTTTCCTTTCGGGGTTTTCATTTCTACGAGCAATGCTCCATAATCGCGATTGCTCTTCAACAAGATAAGGTCAGCAACTCCGGCTACAACTCCTTCGGATTGGAGTTTTACCGCTGTTATTTTATCGCGTCTGCCCCCATTGGGGACAGCAAACAGCCGTCCGTGAAGTCTTGGGTATTGAATAGAAAACCACTGCACACATGCACATTGTATGCGATGTTCCTCAGATTTTGGAGGCTTTCGTTGTTTGACAGCTTTTTTTGCCGCGATCAGTTCACCGAATGTCATTCTGCCCGCTGACATTGCATCAGTGATTGATATTTTACTTTTCGTCATACTTCGAAGGATAATAGTCCAATATCTGTGTCTCGACGATGGAAATTATTTCGTAATCTGCCATCGTTCCTTTCATGCCCTCGACGAAGCGGTCATATGCGTTCTTAAAGTCTGATGCCTGTACAAGAATGAAACTGTTGGTCTTTTTTTCGACTCCACTCTTTTCGTCTAACGTAATGAAGGCAACCTTTACTTTGTAGTATCGGTCTGCTGCCTCATCTTCGGAAAGCATCAGTTCGGAAATGCGAGGTTTCACAATTTGGGGAATACTAAATTCACCGCTGATATAGGGTTTCAGCTCCTCTATGGTGCGTGCTTCTGCTTCGGTGAAAGAAAGTGCTTCAAAGAGATAGTGTTCGCTCACAGTCTTGTTGAGTCCGTTTTCCATTATCTTTTCGTAGCGGATTGTCGAAAGGAAATAGTTTACCATCATTTTTTCAAATTCATTAGTTCTTTCAATTCTTTACTTAACACAAGTTTGGCTGTATTTTGTGCCGGAATGGTTACAACTGTGCCCTTATTGATGTTACGTGCTTTTTTAGGGGCAGAGGTAACAGCCTTGATAGTAGCAAATCCACGAATGAATACGCTCTCGCCATTGATAAGCGATTTGCTGATAGCCTCTACCACGCAGTCGGTTGCCGCAATTGCTTGTGAACGACTTAAAGTCGTGTTGCTGACGATGTATTCAGCGATTTCGATTTTTCTCATTGTTTTGAAATTTAATTGTATAATTTTTTAGTTAGTTTTTTAATCAGTTGTCTTATGATCCAAGCACGGCATACGTTGCGTTGTCCGGGCATGGTGTCATATACTTTGGCAGCGTCATCGAAATACTTGATAATCTTCTGCACATCGGTTTTGCTTATCTCCATATCAACCCGAGGAGAGGAACAGATTAACCAACTCATCGAAATACATTTCATCGGTTGGAATGTCGTCGTCAGCGTTCATAATTTCGTTGGCAATGGACTTCTTACGATGGATGAGGCTGTAAATGGTGTGGTCGATTGTGCCACGTCCGAGCAGGTAGTAACAGGTTACGTTGTCTTTCTGCCCGATGCGGTGTGCTCTGTCCTCACACTGACAGCAGTCGGCATACGTCCAAGCGAGTTCAACGAAAGCCACATCGGATGAGGCTGTGAGTGTAAGCCCGACACCTGCCGCCTTGATGGAGCAGATGATGAGGTTTACATCCGGGTTGTTTTGGAACGTATCGACAGAAGCCTGTTTGTTCACTGCACTGTCTCGCCCGGTAACGGTTACGGCACGTGGGAAAGCCTTTTGCAGTTCGTCCACAATTTCGTGAAGCGAGCAGAACACTATGAGTTTCTTTCCGCTATCGAGGAATGTGCGAATGAAATCAACAGCCTGTGCTACCTTTCCTTTGGTCGCCAAAGAGCGAAGCGTCATAAACTTGACGAGGGCTTCCATTCGCATTTTGCGGCGTATCTCGCTATCGGTACACTCGGTATATTCTTTCAGATATGCAGCGAGGTCGAGTGCAGCAAGGTTGTATTCGGGACGGTTTGATATCTCGACATACAGGTCCACCCGCGTCTTATCCGGCAGTTGAGGCAAGACCTTTGCTTTTTCACGACGGATCATGCAGGTATCGTAAAGTTGCCGAGACAACTGCGAGAGCGGCACTGCCGGTTCGGCATTGCGGTCTTTTGAATCGGTGCAGTAGTCGGCGAGGAACTTTGCGCGTCCGCCAAATTCCTGCAATCGGTTCATAATCGAGAGCTGCGCGACCAAATCCTCGGGTCGATTGATGACTGGTGTGCCAGAGAGCAACAGTATCCATTCTTTACCGATGGACAGCCCCTTTGTAAAGATCGTCTGCTGGGCGGATGGGTCTTTGACTCGATGGCTCTCGTCTATGATGATAGACTTGAACTTCTTTATTTGCGGACAGAACACTACATCTTTCAGCCGGAATTGCTTGCCTGCGGTTATGTCCCATACAAAGTATTTCCGCAGGCTCTCGTAATTGACTACGGCAACCTGATGCACACCCATAGAGAGGAGGTAACTCCAAGTCGTGCGCACATTGTTGTCAAGGATGAGTGCGGATTTATTGGTGAACTTACTGAACTCTCGTTGCCAATTTATTTTGAGAGATGACGGACAGATGACAAGACAAGGGTAAGCATTGGCTGTATCGACAATGCCAATACTCTGCAATGTTTTTCCTAATCCCGGCTCATCGCCGATGATGATGCGCTTATGCTCCAAACCGAAACAGATTCCTTCTTTCTGGTATGGATATGGATCAACTTTTAGATTATGATGTAATTCGTTGAATGGAACCTGCTCTTTCTTTATCGAAACGTTCATCATTTGAAATTTTCAATTTCGGTTATTAAATCCTTTCTGTCTATCCCCTTTATGTATTTGTATAGCACGAGGTCCACACACTGATTATAGAATCGTTCGAACTCGTGTTGTTCCATTGCAGCGAATGATATGCTTTGGTATTCTATCTCACGTTCTCCTCGTTCGTTGTAGGTGGAGATGTAATAGCCCAAATCGCGTTTGAAGCGACGCAGCATGTCTTCTTCGTTATGGATTTCCCATATTTCGGCAAGATTGCATGGCAGGTTGTCGAATGTGAGCCGCACAAGTGCAAAAAACTTTTTGTGGTGTTCGTAATTACGCGGATTGCTGATCTTGCACTTGACAACGGTATCGGGTTTTAATCGTTTTTTAAGATCGGAATCACTATCGTACATCGGAACAAGACCGTATGGTGTTACTTTGCAGAATATTTCCATAGCTAATTTTGTTTAGGGGTGAGACACCAATATTGGAAAGCCAGTTCTTCATACTTTTCACGTCCACGATTATAGAGTTCATCGCCACGAGTGATGAACTTTTTAAACACACGGCAATTTTTTTTGCTGATGGCATAGATAAAGTCACGATCGGAGTGCGCGATGTCCATATACCATGCGCGGCTCCTATCCCAATCGAAGAAATCGACCGCATCATCAAACTGCTGTTGTGTGGATGCGAAAGTGGTTTTTAGGTCGCCCCCGAAAGTACCGAGCCACCAATCCCATTTGCACCTTGTATCGAGCATGAAAGGGAAACCGCAATAGTTGAATTGTTGCGCCTTATTAATCATGGACCGCTGGGTTTCGGCGCATTCAATGATCTTACGAAGGAACTGATCGTGGAGTGCTTCCATACGGAGTGCTTTCTGCATTTCCTGAGCGTGTTTGAATTCATCTTCGGAATACTGTACATCGTCCACCAATAGGCGGTAATAGTCCACACGGGCAGGCTCCGTAATGATTGCGTCTACAAGGCTGCCGAAGCGGAATGCAGCTTCCTTGTCGCCATACTGCATACGTGGGTGCAGTATGTTTTTCAGTTCGGTAAGGTCGGAATTACTGACCTCACTACGGCTGTAATATGCATCGGGATTGCCTGTCGGGCAATATTTCTCAAATCCGACATCGTCCACACAGGGTTGTTTCTGTCTTTGGCTAATAGAAATGCTATTGTACATCGCTAATCGTCGTAATCGGGTTCGTAATCTTCTTCGTATTCGATTTCTCCATTTCCGTCGCATATCTCGCAAGTGTCTACCCTGCCTCGTGAAAGGTGTTCACCCCGTGCTCCGGCAATCTCTTCCGTTTCCGGCAAGGCATTCCATACAGATTCGGTGCATTCGGTTTCGCTGTCGGCTTCGATATTGTATGCGTACCAATGTTTTCCGTTTCCATCGCAAGCTTCACATTTTACCATTCTCTCATTCCACGGTGCGTAAGGATCATAGTCTGCGCCCAATGGGTAACCTCCACAGTTCATGCTATTTGGCTTTTATCTCGTCAATATACACAACACTTTCATCTTCAATGTAAATTCCATTCTTGTCGGCAAGTTTTTCGCAAAATGAGATTTGCTTTTTGAACATCTTGGAAAGTTCGTCTGTGGATAGGGTGCAACCTTCTTTGCTCCACCACATACTAATGATTGCTGTAATGCCTTCCGGATTGAGCAACTTTATTTTTTGATTCACTTTAACTTTCGGCTGATAACCTTGTGCGGTAGCCTGAACACTGAAAAGCGTTTCCATTTCGGACTGCTTGCGAGCCAACTCTGCTTTTGCCCGTTCCTCTTCTTCCTTGCGGCGACGTTCTTCCTCTTTTGCGGTGGCATCCTTGCGCTGACGTTCTTCCATATCTGCTTTAATACGTGCTGCTTCGGTGGCGTTTGCTTGGGCTATGCGTTCAAGGTTGGCTTTCTTGGAGGGGAGACGGTCGAGAATGTAATCTTTGTTGTCTTGCACCTCACACGAATACATGTCAGTAAATTTCTTAATAAGGCGTTCCTTGACTTCATTTTCGGCTTTACGCACTTCGTCGGTAGTGATTCCGGAAGGTATCCGGATGGATGTGCACAGGTTTGAAAGGTATTCGGCAGGAAGCGTTGATGGATAGTTCTTGACAGTGTCCATCACTATGTCATAGTTGTCAAGCGTCAGAGCATTGTCTTGCTCTGTCAATTGATTGATCACAGAGTTGAGGAACCGGTTGAACTGCTGGTTGAAGTCATCTTCAATATCTTGTATCATCTGTTTACGAGCCTGCGCTATTTGCTGCCGGGCAAGTTCTTCGCGACGGCGTCGCTCTTCCTCTTCTCGCTTCTGCGCAACATAGGTATTACGAAGTGACTGTAATTTATATGGAATGGTGTCGGCTTTTGTAGGGTCTATGGTATTTTCCATTACAGTGAACTCTTTGCGCATTTCGTCGAAGAGTTTTGTGACCGAAGAGCGGCGTTCGTTCATCTTCTTGACCGTTTTGCGCGCCCTCTCGATATATTCGGCTGCTTGCCTGTCAAGTTCATCTGTCATTCCTTGCTGTGCAATGGCATCGAGTATGGTCTGCCCGGCGAAGATGCATCGATCACGAGACATCTTGTTGTCTTGGTATGATTGTGGTGCGGCAGAGACAATGGTCTGAATGTTCTCTGGCTTTACTATGATTAATTCCTGTGACATAAGTTGGTCGTGTTAAGAGTTAGAAACTACCGTCATCATCACCTTGCTGTGCAGGATCGAATGATACACCGGCTGAGATATCGGATTGATTGGCAAAATGTTCTTCCTGCTTTTGCATTTCTTTCTGTGCTACTCCACCGTATGGGTCGAAATCGGTGGACTGTTGCTCAATTATTTCCGTTTCAAGAGTTGAGCCGCGTCCGATGTTCAGTTTTGGGTAAGTCTTGAAAGCATGTTTGACACATTTTGCCATGAGAAAGCCCACATCAATCTGACCATTCCCATTCCCATACAATTCGTTGGACTTGGTTACCCATTGATTTGCTTTACGGTCGAAATAGGTGTTCTGCTTGTCTGAATATCCTTTCAAGCGCAGCCAATCCTGTTCGGTCATTACGGAGTAGTCGATAGTTCCATCGGCACGGGTTATTTTGAGGAAACAGGCAACGATTTTGTTGGAAGTACGAGGAAAGGCCGACATATAGTTTACTATCTTCTGTCCGTTCTGTTCGCCATATTGGAAACTGTCGCCCTCGTACACGATGACAGGGTTATCCGCGTGGCGTATCTGCCCGGCATTCTTTCGTAATACTAACTCGCCATAGCCGGAAATGGTAAGGTTGCATACCTTTTCCCAAACGTCGTTTCCCCGTTCATCGGTTCCTGTCTTTACGGAACGCGGAATGAGATAGCAAAGAGCCTGTGAGCCCGGTGCGAGGGTCAACCCACGTACTGCGAGGTCAATAAAGGCGTAGAAAATAGAAGTGCCGGAACATTCTCGCAGGTTTGCCTTGTCGCGGAGCTGTTGGTTGAAATAGATTGCCTCACGCTCATAGACTTGCTCGCCGCCCTCTTTCCAGATGGAGTTGTATACACTGATGAATTGGTTACGCACTCTTTCGTTACGTATCACATCGGTTGCTTTCATTGATTGCAGCTCATTCGCTAATAATAGTGCATTGCTCATAGTTGTTTTATTTTGTGTTGTTAGTGAGAGGAGCAGGATTCGAACCTGCGATGCCGGTTTTCCGGACCCGACATTTTCTGTCGATGTTTCCTCGTCCTCTTGGATATCCTCTCTTAATGGTTACTTGAAATAATCTTGCTTTATCCGTTGAAGTTGCCGCAGTTCAGCGGTACGATATTCGATCTTGCCCGGTCGTTTGCAAGGCTCGATTTTTCCTTGCCGACGCCACCGATCTACGTTGCCACGTCCGAACATGGAGTACGCTTGCCGTTGGCTGATCGTTTCAGGATCGTTGCGAACTTCGGATAGCATTCTCACTACGGTTGCCGCAACGTCATTAACGAAAGTGCCGTAAGTGACGGATTTATCTGGAAAATCGAGGGTGGGCATAGTGCTACTTTTTATTGGTTTGACTTTTACAGACCGGTTCCTTGTCGTACTCTACATTTCTTTTGAGCAAGTTACAATAGCGACCATTCAATCGCTCATATGACTTTGGACACTCTTTGCAAAAGAGATTGGTATGTGATGCCATAATTACAGATTTATGATAGATTTCATATAAAGGGAAGTTTTGTAATTCAGTTCTGATGTACTTGGGTAGTACACAACTCTTTCGTACCACTCGTCATAGCTTTTCCTCCTGTATTATAGTTTACTTATCTTTCTCTTGTTGGTACTCTACCCAAAACAAGCGGACAAGTCTCCACATTAGGTAGGCGAATAATAGAACTACGAGGATAACAATGAAACCGATTGTTCCCTTAATGGCGTGAACAATGCCCCATACGATTATGCTGATGAACATAAAGATCGACATTGCAAGTTGTACAAGGATCATAAATTTATTCATTGTTATTTCTCCATAATTTCATCAATACTTTCTATTACACTTTCGAGGTCGGCAATGATAGTGTCGAGTTCATCTATATTTTCTTCCATTGTCTCGCCTCTCTCTGTGCATTGAAATCCTTCTGGAAGATTGTCGAATGCCTCCTGTTCGTCATCTTTAATACTTTCCAATTCCGCAATCTGTGCTGTGAGGATTTCCACTACTGCTTCGAGTTGTTTTCTTCTTGTTTTGTTCATTTTAAAAGTCGGCTTTAAGTTTGAGTTGTTTTAGTACTTCTTTTAATTCACTATCGGTGTATCTCTCTGCCATGCCACGAGAAACACAGTTGTGGTTCATCGCAATTTGAATAGCACGCTCTCTTGATACTTTCGGGGTTGATTTTCTTCTAATCATAGTCGTTACTCAATTCTGGTTACTACTACAACACGACGTTTACGGTCGGTTTCTGTCTTATATTTTCTGTCCCACTTGAACCCAAGCATGCTTGTCATACTGCGGACAGTAGTACAGATAGAGGCAGGGAATTCTTTGCTTTCTCCAATTTTCATCGGTTCTAACTCGCTTGTAACTGTCTTTTTTTTAGCCATTTTTTCGTTTATTTGATGTTTAATGTTTAACTTTATGATGCAAATGTAATGTTTATTGAACATTACTCCAAGTTTTTTGGACTTTATTTTTTAGTAAAATAAAAGTTTTTTGGACAATAAATACTTAACAACATGGATTTCAAGCTATTAAACAAACTTGTAAGTGAGAGTAAACTGGGCAAAGCTCAAATAGCAGAAATGGCAGAAATTTCAAGGACTACGCTCGACAACGCCATAAATGGTGCTGATATTAAGATTTCAACCATTGAAAGCCTTGCAAAAGTGTTGGGGGTAAGTCCAAGCATCTTCTTTGGTGGTGATAGCACCATCGATGAGGAGAACCTGAATATGTATGAAAAAGAGATAAAGCGTTTGCAAACTTTATTGGACAACCAAAGAAAGTCCACCAAAGTTGTCGTTGAACTTGACGTTACACAAGACGAGTTTATAAAAATGGGATTGAAGGATAAAGTTATTCAGATATTGAATAAATAGGGACGAAAATAATTGGCGCGATTAAAAAGAAATGCACTGAAAAATACAAGGCAGACAATGAACATAAAAAATAAAACAATATAAACCTCAATAAAAGTAACACATTGAAAACAATTATCCTAAAATCAACCCTTATCCTTTCTTTGCTTCTTTGCTCTTTACCCATAGGCAGTAAAGAGGAAGCATACGTATATATCTGCACCGGTCCCAAAGCATACGTATACCACGCAACAACAGAATGCCGCGGATTACGTCGTTGTTCCGGAGAGATCAAGAAAGTACCCCTCAGCAAAGCCGAGCAAATGCAACGCCGTCCCTGCCAGATATGCTACCGCTAAAAGACAAAAAGCAACCATCTTGAAAAATTGTTTGCTGAGAAAGATTGATCAAGGTTTATGAAAAAATAAGAGAGGCAGGAAATGAAAAAAAGAATTATTACCGGCAACATTTTGATACAAGTATTATGGTATGTTATTGCGGGTATTACCACATATCTGATAACTAAAATGTGGCTAAGTGGAATGATTCAACCTTGGAAAGGTATCGTTGTATGTCTGGTATTCATTGTCATTGTAGCTTTGGGTTCAATAATCACAAACATAATCAAAGCGACAAAAGACCCAGATGTTATAGTAGCTTCTAATTTAAAGATGGACGTACGCCGATATAAACAGTATCGAGAATGGTATGACGAACATCAACGTTTAATGAGTGCCTATGGAATAGATTCTAATGAAGAACAAAAATTTTTCCTTAGTTTCTTCAAGCAAATAAAGAACCCCAATGAATGGAGAAGGTATCAAGATTATCGTTATCAAGAAAACCGGAAAAAGTGGGAGAAAATAACCGAATTGAAATAATTGCAATAGACTGATATAAAAATACACTCGTTGCAAAATTGTTACACAACATTTCACAACTCTCTGAAAAGCAGAAGCCATTAGCAGCGGCACAGCAGGCTGTTGAAGAATAATCGTTAAATACGGTATATCCAAAAGGCTCTTCGGAAAATTTTCGAAGAGCCTTTTTTCTTGACAATAAATGGAAGAGCTGTAAAAGAGATGGTTAGTTTATATGACATTACCCTAAAATATAGTTGTAATTATAGTTAGAAATGTCGTTTGTTTTTCTCGTAAAGTCGTAACTTTGCATCATAATGAATTAGAAGTATATAATATGACTCAATTATGTCCTAAATGCGGTTGCGGCAAATTTTAACTTCAAGATATTGATGTTGAAAATACTCCTTATGCCTTTATGTCTATTCAATGTAAGGGTTGTGGTTATCCAATAGGTGTTACTACACTTGAAAATGTTCCTGCAACATTGATTAAGTATGGCAAGGATATATTAGATAAACTTGATGTCATTGAACGTAAACTCAATCGGAAGTAGTTTTTAATGCTGGTGGCTTTACGTTAGCAATTCTCGAAAGTGGACAACCTACTTTCATATATCCGTCACACTCTAAGCGTTGACCGCATTCTGCGTCTAAATGCTTAAATATGCATTTACCCTTATTCAATGTGTGTGCAATTTTCTTTTTCATATTTCACTTGTTATCTAATAAGTACCCTTAAACACCAACCTTTCATGAATACAGGTGCACTAATACAACAGCTTGCCGACAAGATAGGTGTCAAATTACAATGACGCTTCCTCTGTGCCATTACGTGCAAAATCAATCTATTCAATTGATTTTGAATAATTTGAAAGATTGCGTGATGACATCTCTTCAGGTATCTCAGTAGTAAGAGAAAGTATTTTTAACCCAAACATACGGATAGTAACAACTCTTGTTATTATCCGTTTTTCTTTTGTTCTGTAATTATTCATTTCTGTATCTAAGTTTTTCTTCATATTCTTCAATACCGCTTTTCTATTTTTCAGCAAGAAATTTTTTCAACTGTAGTTATATAACAAAGAAGACATAGAGCTAATCTCTAAAATCACCCCAACTTCTTTTCCAACCTATCCAACACAGAGAAGAAAGGAGGTATGATTATTATGAGTAAAGAAACATTTGAGTGGGTAAAGGTCAGAACTTATCTCACTTTTGTAGATGGTAAATTAGCGTTTGAAACGCTTTATCGCAAAATCTATCACTAACGTATAATGTTCTATAAGGCTCTATGTCTTCGCTTTTAGAAAAACTCTGTGGAGTTATATAGAATAAGCTGCATTGCCAAATCATATATACAACCCCGATTTTCTTTCCAAATGAATAGACAAAATAAAGAAAGGAGGTGTTGCAGTATGAAGATAAAGGATTATTCACGTTTTGAGTGGGTTAAGGTACGAACTTATCTCACTATCATAGACGGACGATATGCATTTGAGACACTTTATCGCAAAGTCTATCACTAACATGTAATGTTCCATATAGCTCTATGTCTTTATTTCTATAACTTAGAACCACTCTATTTCTAAATTCACCAAGAAATTTTCTCGCCACAGTTTATATAGCAAAGAACAATCAAACTTTGTAGCTATGGCAACTCCAAATTTTAGCGAATTCAAAACTTTGAGGCAATTCCAGCAGACTTTCAGAACAGAATCTGATTGCATCCGCTTCCTCGAAAGTAAACTTTGGGAGAACGGAAAACCAATCTCCCCATTTGACCCGACATCAAAAGTCTATAAACGCAGTGACGGCTTATATCGTTGCAGTAAGACTGGGAAGAACTTCAATATCAGGAAAGGTACATTTTTGGAAGGCTCCAAGATTCCTCTTTTGGATTGGTTTACCGTCATCTTCTTCTTTCTTTCCGATAAACAAGGAATGAACACTACGCAAGTAATTAACCTCATAGGAGTAACGAAAAAGACAGCGTGGTTTATGCTTCAACGTATTCGTCAGGCATTCAAACAAGATTCAAATGAGAAATTTGACGGAGAGGTTGAAGTTGACGAATCATACGTTGGTGGTAAAAACAAGAATCGGCATTACAACAAGAAAGTAAAGAAATGCCAAGGGCGCAGTGCCAAAGATAAGGCTCCTGTATTCGGAATCGTACAACGAAATGGCAAGGCGTATATTCGGGTTGTAAAGAGGGTAGATTGGAGAACTCTTACTTCAACAATGCTCCGTAAAATCAAAGTTGGTACCGCCATCTATTCCGATGAATACGCTGCCTATAAGAAGGTTTTTGATAAGGCTAAGTCGTTTACGCACGAAATAGTAGTCCACGGCAAAGGGAACTATGTAAACGGAAATGCTCATACAAATAATATAGAAGGACTTTGGAATATCACGAAGGATGCTGTTTGTGGAACATATAACCACGTAAGCAGAAAACACCTGCAAAGATATTGCGATGAAGTCGTATTCCGATATAACACCCGCAAGGTTTCTAAAAGAGAATGTTTTACGGAGTTTATCAATAACTCTTCAAACACGAGAATTACTTACAACCAATTAACATGCGGAACAAATGAAAACAAGAAAAAGGCATGAATTCACTGATGAAGAATTAGACAGAGAACGTACTCCAGTAGATTTTAATAAAGTTCCTTGGAAAACTGATATTAGGGTTATTCGTGAACGGATAAATAAAGCAAAGAAAAAGGGCAAGAGATAATCCTGCCCCAATATCTATTCCTCTGCAATTCCAAACCTTTCTTGGTACGATTCTTTGATAATATCAAGCCACCCCTCACGACATAACGATATTATCATTTCTACCACTGCACCCAATGTTGTAAGTCCGTGCGTTTCTATGAACGCTTCTCCGCTATACGTTTTATACGCAACGGAATCGGATTCAATAACAAGGTCATACTGCATATCCTCTCCATAGTTTAATTCAGGTGGCAATATGTCTATTAAACGAGATAATGACCAAGCAGGAATATGTTCCGTTGAATTAACGAACATCTCCATATTAGGGATATACTGCGGAACACGCACTTCCCATTTGTTATTTCCAAGCCTTACGGCATACATATCAGCAGTGGAAACAGGTATTCCATGTTCTATCAGTTGTCGGATTTGACTGGTAGATGTAGCTATCGGATTATTTGGAGTTTTCATTTTCAGCATCCTCTTTTAGTTTCTTCTCTAAGTACTGACGCATAAGTTCATTGTTACTGTCTTGTTCTGCTTGGCGTTTTTCTTTTTCCGCTTTCTTTCTCAATACTCTGCTATAATCAAATAAACCGATGATAAAACCAACGATAAAAATAACGGCACCGCAAATAAGTCCAATAGCGGGGTCTGCATTGGGAAGGAAAATCATGTTTATAAAAGCATAAGCCCCCAATCCACACATACCAATCCAGATTGCATAAACGATTCTCATAATGGCGAATTTTACAAGAGTTCTCCGCAGGCAGACGATAGGAGAGTTTAACAATGTTACTGGTTATAGAAAGTGGACTGCCATCCCTGCACTCTTGTAGGTATCGCCAAACACCTGAATACACGCACGGATAGGCAGCCCACCGTATATGAGCAGCTCCGTGCCTCGTGTATTCTTTGTTTAATTTGGCGATTTCACAAGAAATGAGGCACTTTCTCTATTATTTCAAACTTTGTCTCGAAAGACAATGCAAAGGTACGAAAATTGTCCGTACCTTTGCGCTTAAATAACAGAATATTATGAGTGAAAAGATTATTCCAATTGATGACAATGATATGGTAAGTGAGCTTTGCCCCGCAGGAGGTCATCACCAAATCAAATACGATACTGACAATAAAATGATTATCTGCGAAAAGTGTGGTAAGTCATTATGGAGCAAGAAATATTATGATAAGTCACTACCTTCAAAGTCTAATTCCGATTGAATTGGATGATAAATTCTGCGGATAAAATTTTCTATCTTAGGACAAGGTTTGGGCAGAGTGTTATCTGCATTATAAAAGCCTTGTCTGAATTCTTCTTCAGTTATTTGTTCTTGTTTTATAAATACACGCCGAAAATCAGCATAAGTTTTTAGGTCTATCTTCATTTTCAATCCTCCTTTTCCAATTCAACTTTCATTATCTCTCTAAAATACTTCTGAAATTCTCTGCGGTCACGGAACTTCCGTTCATTAATATCAATGCCTATTATATCGGCAAATTTCCGTATCGTTAGGAGGTCTGAGAAAATAAAAGTCTTGTTCAGTTCCTTTTCGGATATGATATGTCCGTCAGTTTTTACGCTCTTGCGGATAATTTCGATAAGGTTACTTAGAAGTGTCGTTGTAGCCGAATTTGCACCTCTCTCGCCGTTCGTTCTATCCTCTTTAATATCGTATATGGGAATCGGCTTTCCCAATGATATAAATGTCTCTTTGAAGCGTGGAATAGAATTAAGTTCGCCACATACCGATATATCGGTGGTACAATCTTCATTCTTTATCCAACTGATTGTAAGTCTTGATTCGTTCATACTCATACTTTATTGTTAATAGGATTATTAACTCTGGGTGACAGAGAACGTGACATTATGGCAGACAATGGAAATTGGCAAACCTATTGCACATATTCTATATAGTGCCATCGGCATCCGTTGTGCTTAAAATCCTAACGGATACAACGGCAGCTTAACCTATCTTTCTGCAACTAAGATGGCGGAGTTCCTTCCGTATAAAAGGGATATTTTTATGTTTAATCAAATTTTCATCGTTATGGGAATTAAACCAGGACCAAAAAGGATTGCAAAATCGACTGGAAAGCCTGACCGTCGCCAAAGAGACAATAAGGAAACGCCAGGGAATACGCCATCTTTGAAGCCCCATATTCATAAGAAGGGGGATTAACCATCAAAAACGGATGCCAATATTTAGGCATCCGTGGGGTAATTGTTGAAATGTCCATACTCAATTCGTGTTGCAGCACGATTTTGAGCTCCTCCAAAGCCGCCGTCAGTTTGGCACTATGACGGTGACTTTTTCTTTATAACTTTGATAATATAACGAATAATAGTTGAATTTATTGTTTCTTTTCGCAGAGTTTAAGATTTAGATAGTTGAATTAAACAAACCTATTTAGGGTATTGTCGTAAATAGTCGCCTAATTTTTTATCCGTCACCACATGAAAGCAATGAGAAGAGAAGACAGACATAAAGATGCAGAATGGGCATTGGAAGTTTTTGACAAAGCTCCGTATGTAACCGTAAGCATGATACGCCCAGATGGTTCTCCATACGGATTGCCATTGTCACTTATCAGGAAAGACAATCTCACATTTTATTTTCATTGTGCCAGTGAAGGGGAGAAACTCGATTGTCTGAAAACCAATCCTATGGTCAGCCTCTCCGCCGTAAGTAAATGTATGCCCAAATATGAAGGGGATAAAAATAATTTCACGGAATATTACCACTCGGCTATTGCTATCGGTAAAGCAGAGATCGTGACATCCGATGTCGAAAAGACAGAAGCACTGCAACTGCTATGCAAAAGGTTTTTGCCACAATATATGAATCACTTCGATGAAGCAATAGCCCGTAGTCTCAACCGTACAACGGTGGTAAGAATCACTCTCACCGAACCGCCCGTAGGCAAGTGTAAGCCCTGATTCTACAAAGGGAAGCCCGAAATCCCGCCAACAATGAGGTAAGATTTCGGGCGAAAACAGTTCTCGCAATTTTATTTTACCGGCTCGAACTGGTCTTTGCCGACACCACATTCCGGACATACCCAATCATCGGGCAGATCGTCGAACGACGTTCCGGGTTTTATTCCGTTATCGGGATCGCCTACTGCCGGATCATATACCCAGTCGCAGACCACACATACATATTTCTTGTCCATAATTATTTATTTTATTAGTTATTGATAAGTCGGGATATGTCCTCATTCACCGTCGAAATCGTGCCGATATTGAATTTTTCTTGCAGCACTTTCAAGATGTCGGGAGTAAAGAATGCCGGGAGTGTCGGTCCGGTATGGATATTCCGGATACCGAGCGACAGAAGCGCGAGCAATACGATCACCGCCTTCTGCTCATACCACGCGATGTTATATACAATCGGCAAGTCATTGACGCTTTCTACTTTCAACGCATCTTTCAACGCAAGTGCTATGCGCACGAGCGAATACGAGTCGTTACATTGTCCGGCATCAAGAACACGGGGAACGTCTTCGATATTGCCGAGAGGCAGTTTATTGTAGCGGTATTTGGCACATCCGGCGGTCAGGATAACACAATCGTCCGGAAGCGCTTCGGCAAACTCGGTGTAGTAGTTGCGCGAAGGGAAGCGTCCGTCGCATCCTGCCATCACCACAAACTTACGTATTTTGCCCCTATTGATAAGGTCTATAACTTTCGGTGCCAGTTCGATAACCTGATGATGAGCGAAACCTCCGACAATCTCGCCATGCTCTATCTCCGTGGGAGGCTGGCACTTCCGAGCCTGTTCGATCATTACAGAAAAATCTTTTTTACCGTCGCGTCCGGTCTCGATGCGATGTGTTCCGGGCATTCCTACCACACCGGTCGTATATACGCGATCGAGATATGTGCATCCGCTACGCGGGGGTACGATGCAATTGGATGTGAACAGAAATACGCCGTTGAATTTTTCGAACTCATCGGTCTGGCGCCACCACGCGTTTCCGTAATTACCGGCAAAATGAGGATATTTCTTGAACGCCGGATAGTATTGACCGGGAAGCATCTCGGAGTGGGTATATACATCGACACCTTTTCCGGCGGTCTGTTCAAGGAGTTCTTCAAGATCTTTCAAATCGTGACCGCTGATGAGAATACCGGGACGGTTACGGACACCGATATCCACTTTGGTAATTTCGGGATTACCATACGTTTCGGTATTCGCCCTGTCGAGCAGAGCCATGACATTCACACCTCCGTCTCCGACTTTCATTACAAGAGGAAGAAGTTCCCCGATACCTATATCGGTACGGGCTGTTTCCGCCATCGCATTCTCTATTACGGCATACACTTCATCATCCTCATATCCGAGGTTAGCGGCGTGACGGGCATAGGCTGCCATACCTTTGCAACCATATATCGCAAGTTGTTTAAGTCCGCGGATGTCTTCATTCTTCTCTGCGAGAACTCCCGTCACTGCCTTGTATTTCTCCGCCTCATCGGGTGTGGCGAAAAATTCGACATGGGGTAATCCGGGAAGATCGACCCTTTGCTCTTTTGCTTTTCCGAGCAGATATTTTTTGACATCAAACGCCCGGCGGATATAATCGTCAATCGAGTCATTGTCGAAATTCGCATTGGTAATAGTGGTAAACAGTGAATCCATCACCGCATGGCTTGCCTCGGTCGATGCATGCCCTTTCGCCCGCAGTGCTCGGTTTATCGCAGAGATACCACTCACGGCATAGAGCAACAGATCCATTTTCGTCGAAGTTCCGGCATATTTCCCACATACGCCTTTTTGCTCACAGCCCTTGCCCCGTACCGTCTCCTGACACTGGTAGCAAAACATATTCGGTTGATTTTCCATATTCGGTTCAGGCTTTAATTTTGACAAGCATCATTTTTGAATCGGACTTGGCTACCACACTATGAGAAACGTCCTGCCCCATCAGCAAGAATTCACCTGCCTTCATCGTATGGAGCTTATCGATCATCGTAAACTCTATTTCGCCCTCCATAACATATACCATCACCTCGGCTGGTGCCAAGTGTTTGGCAAGACTTTGACCTGCCTTGAACGCAACAAGCGAAACTCCGCCGTGGGAGTTTTCAAATACATGCTTGAATTGGACTTTGTCACTGCCGCTGCTTATCTGTTCGGATAGCCTATGGACTTCTCCGAACTTGTATCCCGTATTCAGCATCTCAATTTGATTTTTGTAGTTGAGATAACACTATTGTTACCACTTTAATAACACTCCGTTTTGTGCGATTGTTCAAGTTATTGCCGAATCGATGGAATACAGATGGCAGCAGACAAAAGTCTATAAAAAAGGGATGAGCCGTCCCGGTCATATTACCGACCGGGACGGCTCATCCCTTCTCAATACGCTTTATACAAAGCCATATTTCGGCAAGTTAGAATCGGCCTCCCATACCTCCTCCACCGGTAGTACGGGCAGTAACGCTACTACTGCTTGTCCCGTTTAAAAGCGTATAGCTGCCGCCCGACTGAATATCGGGACAGGAAACCAGAATCGAGCCGGAATTTCCGCCACCCGGGAAGCCTGACGAAGAAGCCGTATAATTTTCCGGAACGACAAAACTTGCCAATACCTCATTGCCATTTTTTATTGCAATAGTCCTTCCTGCGGAGACCGAACCCGATCCGATAATATAGGCTTGTGTCGATTGCGAGGAAGATGGCGTAGAATTACTTCCACCCACAGCCAGAATATTGCCACCGGTAAAGAACACCGAATATCCCTCCTCTTCATTGGCATCAAGCCCACATTCCGGACTGCGTGCGCCAAATGCTCTCACCGTGCCACCCTGTATATATAAATTCCCGTTAGAATCTATTCCGTCGTTATTCGTAGCAACCACAGTAATATCGCCGCCATTAATGTATAAATGGCTACCGGAATTGAGGGCATCGTCGTTGGTGTATGCCACAATAGTACCGCTGTTGATCGTAAATTCAGATTTGCTCTCGATTCCTTCCGAACCATTGCCCGTAGTGACAACATTTATCGAACCGCCATTGATAGTGATATTACCGTCCGCTTTTATCCCTTTTGCACTCGATTTTTGGTCGCTATCCAAATTATCAGTATTACCCGTATAATTGTCGTATGTCTTACCATTGACATAAGCAAAGATACCACCGGTAGTTCCGATCGAAATATCACCGCTTGCGACGGTCAATGTACCGTCGGTATTTATCCCTTTTCCTCCACTACCAGTTGCATTTAAGACAAGGGTAATGCCGTCAATACGAATGTTACCATCGGCACTGAGACAAGAAGCTCCTTTTGTCTTCAACTTCTCGGAATCCCAAACACCGCCACCGCTCACCGATGCCGTGATCTTACCACCCGTAAGCGTCATATCGCCTTCGCACTTTATCGCTTTGGCGGCATCGGCGGTCACAGTAACATTTATTTGTCCACCGCTCATTAAGAATGCCCCGGTATCTTCTTCTTCCCTATTTTCAGAATCCTTATACGACACTTGAATACCATCGTCTCCAATTCCTTCAAGATTCAATATCCCGCTATTGAGCGAAAAGTATTGGTTGCAATTCACGCCATCTTTTACGGATGCACGCACATTAATTGTGCAGTTTTTCATCGTTACATACTCCTTTGCATAAATTGCATGGCTCTTTGCACCAGAGATATTGAGAATGCCTTTACCAACAAACTCGATGTGCCCAGTGCAAGACAGACAGCCTTTCTGCGAACCGGATGCATCGTCGCCAAGCGTATTCTCCGTACCTTCGGCAATACTTACTTTCAACCGTTTCCCATTTTTTATTTCAATCGCCGCCCCGTCAGTGCAAACAAGATCCAGACCTTCGAGACGAAGAGTCGATTTATATGATCCGTTCGCGGTAAACGAACCATCGGAACTGTTTCCAATCAGCAGATAGGTGATTTCACCAACGGTATCATCGACCTCATCACTTTGTACTATGTTCACCTTGCTCCCGCTGACAGTGGCATTGACATAATGTGCAATGTTCCCGGCTATCACTACATCCGCCTCAACGTCATTGTAAGTAACCACCACCGTATTATCATCGAGAACTCTGGTATCCACCCACACGTTTTTCATTTCTTCTTGCGTAAAGATGCGCCCCATAATGACTATATTGCCATCGGCGGTCACTTCTGCCTCATTCATTTCAACAGCAGGGAAAGAATAAGTCACTCTATCGTTGCAAACATTCAGTGTCTGGGCTTTGGCACATACCGCCCCAATAACGAAGGCGATTACCGTCAATAAATATTTTTTCATTTTACTACCAATTTAAAAGTTCTTTTAGGTGTGACACACACATAAATTCCGGATTTGAGAGAGCTCTGCGCATCTGTTACCGATGCAAAATGCCCTACCCGAATTCCTTGAAGGGTATATATATCCGCTTCATCCCCGTCAGTAACGGTGATAGCCGTCAGCGACGACAAGTCGGACACAAAATAAAATTTAGAAAGCTCCGAGACCGGAAGTGACAAATTTTGTCCCTCACGATTACTAACAGTCAATACTCCCTCCTGGATATTCATTGTCAATCCGTCTACATCGATTGTATAATGAATACCCGATATCGTTTCGAATTTCATTGTCGAAAAATCAAAAGCCCCAACATGGAATACCGATGCCATGACCGACAATGCAAACAACAGCCTTTTCATCATTTCTTCTTTTTAGTGAATCAATCGTTTTATTACACACAAACTCAGCCCATAAAATTATCGCAACCCTAAGAATATATTCAAGACAATCTTCAATGGCCAATTTCCGATAGATATAAAGAAAGCGACATAAAGGAAAAAGAAAAAATAAATTCTGTGAGAAATCCTTTTTTTTCAGTGAAAAAGGGTTTATTCCAGAAAGGCGATTGTCTTAAATAGGGACTTTTGCCGAGCAAATCGCTCCTTTCGCCGAATTTATTTTCATAAGTACAATGGAAAACATATGTTTGTGTTTATTGAGAAAAATTACATGAACATCTTAGACACAAACAAACGCAGACTGATATATATAGGGCTTTGGTTACCTGTGATAATAGCACCTATTGCCTATATGTTCCTTGCCTATTTAGGAGAAGGAGCATTTCACAGAAACGGCCTTTGGCATTTCGCCAAATTTATTTTTCCGTTCGGGATTCTATTCTTCATACACCATTTTCTGTTGGTCGATAAACTTTTCATGCGAGACCGTTTGAAAGCCTATTTCATCGCTGTGGTCTGCTTACTTGGGGCATTTGTGATTATAAACAATCTGAATATAATCCAAGACTTCCATTACGACAGAGGGAAGTTCGGAAACCGGGAGATGCACAGCAGCCCGCCGAAAGAAATTCGGCACGGACCACCCCCACCCCAAATGCTTCATAAGAAACATATCCATGGTCCTGCACCATTAGCTATGGACTTTTGTATTGCCCTGCTGTTGGTAGGTGCAAATCTCTCTGTCGCCCTATTCTTAAAATACATCAAAGAAAAAGAGCGCAATGCCAATATGGAAAAAGCCCGGCTGCAACAAGAACTGAAATACCTAAAAGCGCAACTCAATCCTCATTTTTTCATGAATATGCTCAACAATATTCACGGCATGGTAGAGATCGACCCGCCAGCCGCACAAGAAACAATTATGGATTTATCGCACCTAATGCGATATGTGCTTTATGAAGGTGCCAAGGAATATATTCCACTTAGTACGGAAACCGACTTCATCACCACTTACATAACGTTGATGCGCAAGCGTTATTCCACGAAAAAAATCAGTATCGACCTGCGGCTACCGCCGCCACAACAAACAGAAAAGATACTATTACCGCCATTATTGTTTATCGTCATTATAGAGAACGCATTCAAACATGGAGTCAGTTATCTCCAACATTCGTCGTTTTTCATTTCTATGGATATAGACAACCGGAATATCCGGTTCTTTTGTCGCAATAGCCGATTCGTCCGTCCGGATAACAAAAAATACAGCGGTATAGGATTGAAAAATCTGCGCAAGCGATTGGACTTGCTATACGGTCAGAACTATTCACTGGAAATAGACGAGAGCAATGAAACTATATATATCGCAACATTGACAATTCCTTATAAAAATGAAACAGATACGATGTATAGTCATAGATGACGAACCTATGGCTCTTGAAAAATTGAAAACATATATCGGGAAAGTATCTTTCTTGAAATTGACGGCACTTTGCGAAAGTCCATTCGAGGCTATGCCGTTCTTGGCGAGGCAGGAGGTGGATGCCATGTTCATCGACATCAATATGCCCGATCTGAACGGCATGGATTTCATCTCTTCATTGCCTAAGGTTCCGATGGTTGTTTTTACCACGGCATACTCCGAATATGCTGTGGAGAGTTATCGGTTTGCCGCAGTCGATTATCTGCTTAAACCGTTCGATTTCGCCACATTCCAACGGGCGGCAAACCGACTATGCAAGCAGTTCGTTTCTATCGAAAATATTACAGTCCAGGACAATGACTCAATCTATGTGAAAGTCGATTACCGATATGTCAATATAAAGATTGCTGATATCATCTACATAAAGGGAATGAACGAATACGTACAGATATTCATTACCGGCAATAAACCGCTACTTGCTTATATCACGATGAAGCAGTTGAAAGAAAGACTCCCCTCCTGTTTCCTGCAAGTTCACCGTTCATACATCGTCAATATGCACCAAGTCAGAGAAGTCGAACGGCTCCGAATTGTCATAGATGATGAAACGAGAATCCCAGTCAGCGAAAATTATAAAAAGGAGTTCATGGAGTATATGAACTTGCATTTGATAAATAAAAAGCCGACCGAAGATAATTCATAAATATCTAAAACAAGGTATAATGTACGCACCTGTTTTCATCCGGAAATTCGGCCTTGCGTGCGCTTTTACAGATAAAACAGTCCGCCCTTGCCACATTCAACTACGGCAAGGGCGGAACAATAAAACATAGCTTCCGAAATATCCGGTTTCAAAATTTTTTCATTGTCTACGATTTATGCCCGAGCATCAGAATCGTACGATCTTTTCGGATGTACCGTCGGAATAGCGACAGATGTAAATGCCTTGTGTCGCTTGCGGAACTAACCGACCTTGCAAGTCGTATATACCGACTACCGTCCGTCGGGTTTTATCGGCGTCCAGAGTCTCCACGCGGCTCGGTCCTACGTCTTCTTTGTCTTTGAGCCCTATCATCCGGTCGAGACGATCAAAACGTTTGCGGATATAGTTTTTTACGTTCTGTACCTCGGCTTGGTAAGAGCCCCAGATTACAGGGTTTTGATGTACATATTCGTTCATGATTCGCCACCGGCGGAAATTAAGGGACTGTGAGGCTTGCAGTTCTTCGGCGTACGTGTCGATGAGCTGTTCGAAATATTCGGCATTGAAGTTCCCGTAATGGCGCATCTGGCTCCAAATGGTGCTTAACTCGTCGGCTGCTTTTTTATCGGTTTTTACAATCCGCGTTACCAACGAACGCATCGACTCGGAAGCTACCGATCCTCTTTCGTAAATATATGTATCGAGATTATCGACGGGATAGGTACGGTTGTCGTTGTCGAAACCTAAATCTATGTCCCAGACAGGACCTACATGAAAACGGGGGTCGTTGCGTTCTTTCCACAGATAGGTGCTCCAAAACGAATCGGTATTGCCGTCGAGCTCGCAAACGATGAAGTAACGCAGGAAACTTTGAAGATCGAGATATTGACGATACCCGCTGTTCTCGTCGGCAAAGTCGGAAGCAAATACAGCAGCTTCGAACCGGTTGAAATAGTCGCGGATGTAATCGGTCTGTGCCGAAACGATTTCATCGTCTTTGGGCGACTTGATGGTAACGGGTATCCCCCGATTAGACCGGAACCACGATATTTCCCGATCGGCATAGGCGTCGACCTCGATCAGATAACCTCCGGTCAAAGCGTCACCTTCGACATCGGTTATCGCCATTTCCGTCACTTCTACTCTCCCCGGATTTACTTCGATCTGGTCGCACAGCTGGTAACACCCCATGTATTGCCCGTTGAAGACCATATCCACAAAACGGCAGTAAGGCGTGTAAGCCAATCCTATTTCCCGGCTCATATCGAATGCGACTTTGTTGCGCATCAGGGTCTTATCGCCGTAGTTGTTGATCAGTGTCCATTTCTTGGCTTTTGCCGGAGCATCGGCAAGTATCTGTTTTTTCTTGTCGAACTTGATCTGATAGGGTTTCTTCGGAAAATCCCACGATGCGTTACCCCGTCCCTTTATCTGCGCGATCGTATCGTCCAGGATAGTAGCTCCATTGTCGGATATGACAGCTACATAGGAGCCGCTGTGTTTGTCTTCTTTCGACATGACTTCCGCCATACCGGGTGTATTGAGTACGACTGTCGGGAGATTGGTGAACTGGTACAGATGCGAATCGTCGCCCTCGCCTTCTTCACCGTAGAATTCTATCTCGGCAAAATATCCGCGACTGTCGGGGGCTGCCATCACCCGCACGTAACTGAATCCGCGACTGACCTCGACATCGTAATAGGTCATCGTATTTTGTGCCGGAGTTTGCGTTATCATGGCTATCGGAAGAGCATCGGAGAAGTCTGCCCGACTGGCTCCCTGCACCAGAGCAAAAGTCATATCGTCCGCCCTGCCCTGCGACGGACGGATACCGACTTTCGTGATGATATGCTTTTTGCCGAGATCGAGTCCTGCCCAATAGCGGCGATAGCCCGAATCGGACGATCCGACAAGCGCCGTATTCGTATTCCCGTCAAAGGCATTGGCGGCACCGTCTGTTCCTACTACGCTTCCGGATAATTTCATTTCGGCAGCACTTACACCCAAAGTCAGCATCGAAGCTGCCAAAACGGTTAAAAGATGTGGTGAGTTCATTTGAAATAACAAGTGAATAAGGTTAATGTAAATAGATAAAACGATCCAACGCTTTTTAGCTCCGTTGCGATCGGGATTTGTTGCATACAAATTTAAACATTTTTTGTAAACACTACATTAAGCTATTGTGCGATTTTGTGCCAAAATAGTAAAGAAATCGGACATACAACGATATGTGTATGCCCGATTCCGTTTTCTTTCATCGGTTATCATCCGAAATTCCGGTTATTCCCACTCGATAGTCGATGGCGGTTTGGAACTGATGTCATACACTACGCGGTTCACCCCCCGCACCTTGTTGATGATCTCGTTGGATATTTTTCCGAGGAACTCATACGGAAGATGTGCCCAGTCGGCAGTCATACCGTCGGTAGAGAGTACTGCACGCAGTGCTACCGCGCTTTCGTAGGTGCGTTCGTCGCCCATCACGCCTACCGATTGTATCGGCAACAGGACTACACCTGCCTGCCATACTTTATCGTAAAGGTCGTGGTCACGTAAGCCTTGTATGAAGATATTGTCGGCATTCTGCAAAATCTGCACTTTTTCGGGTGTGATCTCACCCAAAATGCGCACAGCCAGACCGGGACCGGGGAACGGATGACGTCCGATGAGTTGCTCACCGATGCCCAATGCACGTCCTACCCGACGCACTTCGTCTTTAAACAACAGGCGCAACGGCTCTACAATTTTCAGATTCATTTTTTCGGGCAGTCCGCCGACGTTGTGGTGCGACTTGATAGTCATTCCCGTAATCGAAAGCGATTCGATCACATCGGGATAGATCGTACCCTGCGCCAACCATTTGATGCCGGAAAGTTTATGGGCTTCGGCATCGAATATGTCGATAAAGCCTTTACCGATGATTTTCCGTTTTTTCTCAGGATCGGTCACGCCTTTAAGCGCATTATAGAAATACTCCTTCGCATCTACTCCGATCACATTCAAGCCCATGCCTTTATAGCTTTCGAGCACCGATTCGAATTCGTTTTTACGAAGCAGTCCGTTATCGACGAAGATACAGGTCAGCCGTTTCCCGATCGCCTTGTTGAGCAACACTGCCGCCACCGTGGAATCCACCCCGCCGGAAAGCGCCAGCACCACTTGGTCGTCGCCGAGTTTCTGTTGCAGGTCGGCAACGGTATGTTCGATAAACGATGCGGGAGTCCAGTCCATACTGCAACCGCATATATCGCGTACAAAATTAGTCAGCAGAATTACACCGTCCTCACTGTGATATACTTCGGGGTGGAACTGCACGCCCCACGTTTTTTCACCGTCGATACGGAATCCGGCACGCTTCACTTCTTTCGTGCTGGCTACCAAAACAAAATTGTCGGGAATATCGGTAATGGTATCTCCGTGCGACATCCACACGGTCGATCCTTCACGCACGCCTTTAAAGAGCAAATCGGAGTCGTCATGCCAAGCCAGATGTGCCCTGCCGTATTCTCGCGAATCCGCCGATTCGACACGCCCGCCAGCCGAATGCGCCAGATATTGCGCACCATAGCATACCCCCAATACGGGATAGACTTTACGGATGTTCGATAAATCGATTTGCAAGGCTTTCGGATCGTTTACCGAATAAGGACTACCTGAAAGGATAACGCCTTTGATGCCCTCTTCCCCATGCGGGAATTTGTTGTACGGCAAGATTTCGCAATAGGTATTCAATTCGCGTAACCGACGAGCAATCAGCTGCGTGTATTGAGACCCGAAGTCGAGAATAATAATTTTTTCCTGCATATTTTTCGGTTTGGTTATATGGTATTGCAAATGTAGGACTTAATTTCGAGAAATCCATCACGGTGTTTTCTTTTTCTATTCTTATTTATTCACATCGTACCGACGACACTCTTCCCCCTCCTATTATCGGACAAAACCGTAATATTGGTATTTACTCCCGTAATTCTTATAAAATGCAATCGGACGGAGCGTTTTAATTTTGCATTGTCGAAATAGAAAAGCTTTTATTATGAATATGAATAAGGGGATCAGCCGCAGAGAGGCTCTGAAACGTATAGGTATGGTCATTGCCGGAGCCACAGTTTCTTCTACCGGATTATCGGCCCTGTCAGCTTGCAGCGACCCGTCGGAGAAACGACGGATTATCCTATACTTTACCGCTACGGGCAATTGCCTGTATGCAGCCCGACAAATCGCCCGACCGGACGACCAGTTGCTGAGCATTCCGCAAATGGTAAAAGAGGGTCGGTACGATTTCGAAGCGGATGAGATCGGTATCGTATATCCGGTATTCGGACACATGCCACCCAATACGGTAAGAGAGTTCATCCGGAAAGCCCGGCTGAAAGCCGATTATAAATTCGCCATTCTTACTTACGGCGCACGGAAGTGCAACTCGGTGGAAATATGGGACAGTCTATCGCAAGATGCCGACAACCGGTTCGACTATATCGCCACCCTGATCATGGTGGATAACTGGCTGCCGGCTTTCGATATGAACGAACAGGTGAAAATGGAGAAACACATTCCCGAAAACCTGCAACGGATCGCCGACGACATTGCGCACCGGAGGCAATGGATCGAACCGGTAAGCGAGGAAGAACGCCAGATGCATGCCGGATTCATGGCATTCTCGGGTTTAGACCCGAAGGTCGGATTTCTGAAACGGAGTGAGAAATATTTCGATATAACGGACACTTGTATCGGATGCGGTGTCTGTGCCGATGTTTGTCCGCGAGGGAATTATGTGTTCGAATCGACCGGCATTTCTACCCGTGGCGATTGCGACCTGTGCCTCGCCTGCATACACAACTGCCCGCAAAAGGCTATCCGTTTCAAGACCGTCGAAGATGACCCGTTGCTCGCACAGGGCGAGCGAAACCCGAATGCCCGTTATCGCAACGAACATATCTCGCTCATGGATATAAAACGAGCCAACAAACAAACCCTGTCGATCAGAACCGAAAGGAAATAAAACCGGTAACGTCCCGACAGGCTGTTCTTTCACTAAAACCGATCATATACAGACATGAAACCGAAAATAATCTGCCATATCATGAGCTCCGTCGATGGACGGTTGCTTAACGGTCGCTGGACCGCACCTTTCGGTGAATCGACCGAAGCCGATCTGCGCAAAGTCTACGCCGCAATCGGCAAATCTTTACAGACCGATGCCTGGATGTTCGGACGCAACACGGTACAGGAAGGTTTCCTTCCCTACAAGTTTACAAGTAGGAAAAAAGAATACAATCTGCCGAGAACCAGCTACGTCGCACCCCGGGAATCCGAACGCATCCTGATCTTGTCCGATCCGGAAGGAATGATTTACTATCACACCTCCACCGTACGTGGCGACAACATCGTTACGATTCTGGGAAAAGGAGTAACGGACGAATACCTGCAACATCTCCAAGAAGCGGGTATATCCTACGTATTCGGCGGCGAAGACGGATACGATCTGAAAGCAGCCATGCACATGCTGAGTACGGATTTCGGAATCCGCTGTATCTCTCTGCAAGGAGGCGGTATCCTGAACGGAGCCATGCTCGAAGCCCGTTTAGTAGATGAATTGAGCCTTGTGATTTACCCCGGTATCGACGGACTTTCCGGAATTCCGTCGATCTTCGAATACAACGGCAGCAACACCCGGTTCCCAGCCAAAGGACAACGACTGCAACTGCTTTCGGTCGAAGTATGGGATCATAATGCGGTGTGGCTCCGGTATCGAATCCATAAAAACAAGAAATAGATATATCCCAAAATACAAAACAATGAAAACTATTCAGAAACTATTTTTCTTCCTCGCCATAAGTTCTATTCCTGCGGCATTCTGCGCATGCTCGGAAGATGAACCCGATAGCGGGAAAAAAGAAGAACCCACACCCGAAAGTCCGGCATTGTCATACGAAGCGGTAGACCTCGGGCTAAGCGTAAAATGGGCGGCATGGAACATCGGTGCCGATTCGCCCGAAGGATTAGGCGGGTTATACGGCTGGGCTGACAGCACCGGCATAAATCATTCGACCGTATTCGACGAATACCCGTCGGCTACACCGCCCGCCCATATCTGTGGTACGGAATACGATATTGCCACCCGTTCTTGGGGAAAGGGGTGGCGTATGCCGACACAAGCCGAAATGGAAGAACTTGTAGACCTATGTAGTTGGGTATGGACCGAAATGAACGGTGTAGCGGGCAAACAGGTAACCGGACCGAACGGGAACAGTATATTCCTGCCGACTGCCGCATCACGTACCGGGGAAAATATATCCAATCAGGTAGGACAAAGAGGCTGCTATTGGAGCGGAAGTTTACGGGCAGACGACGACAAATTCGCCGCATACCTTTACTTCTACGAAAAGAACCAGTATGGAAACCGAAGCCAACGACGGTATATCGGTCACTCCGTACGGGCGGTATATACCGAACAGGACGCCGAATAACCGGAAATACCGTTCCACCCGACGACAGACACTTCATCTCACTTCATGTAGCCCGCCGCACCCAATACCCGGACCGGAGAAATCCGGACGGCTGAGATGCGGCGTTTTTTAGCTCGCCTATCGCAAAAATTTTCCTTATCGCCCCTTTAAAAACGATAAATTCGTATTTTTGCATTTATCAATCGTAATGAATCCGTGCACATGAACGAACCGAAACCGATTATCATTGCCGACACACTCGACGGATTGGGGACAGACCGATATAAAGATTATCTGATTCATGCGCTCTGCCTTGCCGGATCATGCAGCTTCCGCTTCAACGGACAGGCTTTCGAATTTAAAGAGAACGACTTAATGATTGTCCGCAAAGGGAAACTAATGGAACAGATACATCCGTCGGAGGGGTTTCAAGTGAAAGTAATTTATGTCACGAGCAACTTCATAGAACTGAGCACACCGCAAAGCAATTACGGTATGAAAGGGCAAATGGCGTTGTTTCTGAACCCGATCATGCATCTGTCGGAGGAACAACGGTTTGTCTGCGAAAGCGATTTCCAACGGATAGAATACCGGCTGGCTCGTACGGAACATCATTTTTACCAAGAGATGCTTCAAAACGCCGTACAAGCAGCCATACTCGACTTTTTCGATTTCCATTCGCACCTTTACGGCGAAGACAACATATCCTCGCAAAAAGCGTCGATCATGAGCCGCTTCCTATCCATGCTGGAAGACGGGACGTTCCGCGAACATCGGGAGGTTTCTTACTACGCCGACCGTTTGTGTGTCACCCCGAAATACTTGTCGGAAGTTTCGAAAAAGGTAAGCGGATATGCCGCCAACTATTGGATAAACCGTTATACGGCTCTCGACATATCGCGATTGCTCCGCGACAAATCGCTGACGTTCGTCCAAATCTCCGATATGTTCGGATTCTCATCACCGGCATATTTCAGCCGCTACGTACAACACAATTTAGGCATGAATCCGACCAACTACCGGGAATGATGCCTACCTGCACAAGTTATTTGATTTCGTTTTGTAACGAACAATTCAAAAATTATTTTTCTGCGTCGCCACGAGTCCTATTTCGTGGCTTTTTATACATTCAATCCTAATAGTATCAAACCTCCATAAATAGCTAATTCTCCCAATATCATTTCGTTTCATCATTCTTTATTTCTAACCCATCCAAAAACTCCTCTCGTGTAAAATAATACGGTATACCTACCTTTGAAGAATTTCTCTGTGCTTGAATCGGATAATAAACCTTATATCGTTTGGATAAAACAGCAGGTTTCCTCCTCATTTCGTCACGTAGATAGCCAATAATATCTGATTTAGAAAACTTGATCCGACAACTGTTTTTCATTCCTTTCTCTATATCAACAGGAGCCAATTCGCATTCGGTAAGATTATTAACCGTAAAATACTCACGCATGAATGCTTTGAAATTTTTGACAAACAAACTATCGGCTGTTCCTCGGAGGTCAGTTGGTAATTGCATTTGGTAGATTTTCGGATCAAAATAAAACCAACTTTGCTGCGGATATTTACATTTCCGATATTTCAAATAATACAAGAAATGGGGTATTTCTTGTACACATTCTTCCAATAGATTCGGATCAATCACAGAAAGTTTTGGAATCCGAAATATCGCAAATCGAGGATCATCCCCTATAATTCGTTTAAAATCATCCAACTCATGCGTCGTAATCAAAAGATGTTGGTACTCCGGATTTATTTCTACATCTTTCCCTTTCTTTTTAGTTCTCAAATTCGATATAAGATGCCCCTTTATGTATCTCTGCTCTTTTGCCAAATCAATGTCATCACAACATATTAACAGTTTATCAGCATATAGCGATTTCGAATTTAACTCTGCACTACAAATTGTAATCGCATTCTTCTGAAATATCCTATTCATCCATTTCAAAAAAGCGGTTTTCCCAGTGCTTCTCGCATCAGATACAAGAACCAATATCGGCAATTTTTCCTTCGGATGATAGAACAGTCTTTGCATGAAATCGAGAGCAAAATCGAACATATCTTCACCTTGCCAATTTTTCTCAGAAAATATATGCCGTAACAACCTTTGCGTATTAACCCATTTCCCCGGAACCGGTTTGTGCGTTAATCTTTGGTATGTATTAAAATAAGTCGTCTTTATCGAACCATATTCACTTGTCAATACCTGTTGATATGACTCTGTATTGTCCGGATCAACAATCTCAAAATCATACGCTTTAATCTCATAAAATAATTTCTTATTACCCTTTAAATCAAACAATACACGCGCCCCATCCACTTTCTCATACATATTGCCTTCTTCACCAAGTCCAATTTTCCATTTATAAAATGAATTACCGGCAAGTATATACTTATCAGGGGATAATGGATTCTGTATTTTTTCTTCATCGGGAACCAAGATATTCTCAGCTGGTATAAATTTCAATTTATCGTTAAACCCTTCCTTGTCTTTTGTGTGTCTCATTAGTATTATATCTGTCTCTTATACACATCTGAC
>ENA-OYYC01000130-OYYC01000130.1-human-gut-metagenome-genome-assembly--contig:-NODE-130-length-54293-cov-6.308400_pt1 | contig 54293 bp, 41 predicted proteins | sample MGYA00243242_ERZ653433 | MGnify/ENA primary metagenome ERZ653433 (study PRJEB26926, sample SAMN06165127) | human gut metagenome | biome: ENVO:00009003; feature: ENVO:2100002; material: ENVO:00002003... | reverse complement strand
AGCGTCAGATGTGTATAAGAGACAGAATTTAAGAGAATAAAAAAATACTAAGAATCTGTTTTTCGACTGTAAGAATAACGGAGGTAACGAATGGCTAGAAAAATCTACTATATATACAATCCCCGAACCCTCAGTTTCGAACGGGTCTATCCATCGATCGGCAAACGTATCTCGACATTGGTAAAACATCTGTTTATCGGTGCGTTGTTGAGTGTGCTGATTATCGGGGGCTATTATTATTGGTTCGGTTCTCCTCGCGAACGGGTGTTGGAGCGGGAGAAGAAACAGATGGAAGCCCAATACCAGTTGCTGTCGCGTCGGGTGGACGAAGCGTTGGAGGTGATGTACGATTTGCAGCAGCGTGACGATAATATGTACCGGGTGATCCTGCAAGCCGAGCCGATCAGCCAGAGTGTGCGGAATGCCGGATTGTCGAACGCGCAGCGATACAAAGAGTTTTCGGAACTCGACGATGCCCGTCTGGTGATGACGACTTCGATGAAGGTCGATCAACTTTCCCGGCAGGTGTATGTGCAGTGCAATTCGATGAACGAGCTGGTTGCATTTGCCAAAGGAGAGGAGGACCGCATCAAGCATATTCCTGCCATACAACCGGTTTCCAACAAGGATTTGAAACGTACGGCTTCGGGATACGGCGAGCGTATCGACCCGTTCTATAAAACGCGTAAGTTCCATGCCGGTATGGACTTTGCCGCGGCTACCGGAACTCCGGTTTACGCCAGTGGCGACGGTACGGTGAAATTTACCGGCTGGATGTCGGGATACGGCAATATCGTTATTGTAAATCATGGATACGGTTATGAAACCCGTTATGCCCATTTGAGCAAGATCCTGACGAAGAAAGGACGCAAGGTCGTTCGTGGTGAAGAGATCGCGTTGGTAGGCAGTACGGGAAAATCGACCGGTCCGCACTTGCATTACGAAGTCCGGTACAAAGGCAAACCGCAGAACCCGATCAACTATTACTTTTTCGACTTGTCGCCTGAGGATTACGATCGTATGATTCAGCTTGCCGATAACCAAGGTCATGTGATGGATTGATATGGATAACGACAAACTCAATAATCTGACCAAACTGTTTTATTCGGTAAAAGAGGTTTCCGAAATGTTTTCGATTACTCCCGATACGCTGCGTTATTGGGAGAACCAGTTCGATGTGATACAGCCGGTGCGTAAAGCACGGGGTATCCGGGCATATCGTCCCGAAGATATTGAGGGGGTCAAGGCGGTTTATTACCTGCTGAAAGAGAAGAAGATGACGGTGTCGGGAGCACAGAAGATGCTGCGCGACCAACGCGACGCGGTTTACCGTAAGAGCGAAGCGATCCGCCGGTTGCGAGAGGTGCGGGCGGAGTTGAAACGGATCATCAAGGAGTTTGACGATATGCCTGATTCCGATACCGACGAATTGTCGTAGTTGCGTCCGGTGCGAAAGCCGGTTTATTGCATGCACCTTTTCTTGTCGGCGTATGCCGGTCGTACGGCTTGCAGATGCCGTCCTGTTTTTGGGGGGCGGGAAAATATCGGAGTATGGGGGAGTAAGACTCCTTATTAATAAAAAATAGACCTCACCACAAACTTGTGGCGAGGTCTATTTTTATGTATCTTGAAAGGATCTTGGATTTTGTCTTTCGATCCCCCTTCGAGACGAACGTTTATCTGGCTTCCCAACCCAATGCGCTTGCGCCCAATACGGCAGCGTCGCTTTCTTTGAGTTCCGACGGGATGACCTGAATTTTGTTTTTGAAGATGTTCAGCATGTTTTTCTCCATAGCTTCGCGGATCGGACGCATGATCAATTCGCCCGATTTTACCAGACCGCCGAACAGGATAAATGCTTTCGGGCTGGAAAATACGGCGAAATCGGCGAACGCTTCACCCAGCAATGTGCCGGTAAATTCGAAGATTTCCTGTGCCAGTTTGTCGCCCGATACGGCAGCATCGTAAACATCTTTCGATGTGATGTCCTGTATCGGCAGGTTGCGCAACGAAGAGGGATCCTTGCGGATTTCGAGGAACTCGCGGGCGGTGCGGGCTATACCTGTTGCCGATGCGTAGGTTTCCAGACATCCTGTACGTCCGCAACCGCATTGACGACCGTTGGTACGGCGTACGATTACGTGTCCTAATTCTCCGGCGAAACCGTCGTGTCCGTAAACCAATTGTCCGTTGATAACGATACCGCTACCTACACCGGTTCCGAGCGTAATCATGATAAAATCTTTCATACCGCGGGCTGCTCCGTAGGTCATTTCGCCGATAGCCGCAGCATTAGCGTCGTTCGTGATAGCTACCGGAATGCCGATTTTTTCTTTCAGCATTTGTGCCAAAGGAATGATTCCTTTCCACGGCAGGTTGGGAGCGTGTTCGATATTACCGGTAAAATAGTTTGCATTGGGCGCACCGATACCGATACCTTCGATTTGATCTTTTACATTTTCTTGTTCGAGCAGACGAACCAACTCGTTCGACAAGTCGTTTACATAATCGTTGATTTCCGCATATTTTTGGGTCTTAATAGATCCGCTTGCCAAAATAGATCCTCTGGCGTCTACGATGCCGAATACCGTATTGGTTCCACCAATATCGATACCTACTACATACGGTTTACTCATGGTTTGTGTTTATCTGTTTAAATGTTGCAAATTAAAAAGTCATACACTATTTACAAATGATAAAAATACGCATTGCCCATTTCGTCTGGGATTTGGACGCTATTTGTAAAATCGACTACAAATATAGCAAAAGGTGAGGGCAGAATAAAATAAACTCGTTTATTTTTTTTGCCGAACCGTTATCGTATTGGGCGTAAGCCAAATATAGCAAAAGGTGAGAGTAGAATAAAATAAACTCGTTTATTTTTTTTGCCGAACCGCTATCATATTGGGTGTAAGCCAAATACTCGTTGCCTGCCGGTGGGTTTTATATTCGGGAGGAAAACTATTCTTAGGAGTGTTGTCCCGGCAGAAACATCGGTCGGAAGCGGGTTAGATAAAGACTGTGTGGCTATTTTGCAAAGTCGAGATAGCAAAAATGTGCTTTTTGTTGCGGGAATGAAAAACAAGTTGTACATTTGTCGCCGTAAAAATCCGATGACGCGGATCCTTTGTCGGGCGAAGCGGCTCGGTTAAAAAAATAGCTTTATTATGAGTTACAATTTATTAAAAGGTAAAAGAGGTATAATCTTCGGTGCGCTCAACGAAATGTCTATCGCATGGAAAGTAGCTGAGAGAGCCGTAGAGGAAGGTGCAACGATTACATTGACGAATACGCCGGTAGCTGTTCGTATGGGTGAAATTTCCGCATTGGCGGAGAAAACGCATGCGGAGGTGATTCCTGCCGATGCAACGAATGTGGAAGACCTGCAAAATGTATTTGCCCGTTCTATGGAAGTATTGGGCGGAAAGATCGACTTCGTATTGCATTCGATCGGTATGTCGCCGAACGTACGTAAAAAACGTCCGTACGACGATTTGGACTATTCTTTGCTCGACAAGACGCTCGATATATCTGCCGTGTCGTTCCACAAAATGATACAGGTAGCCAAAAAAATGGATGCGATCAACGAATACGGTTCGATCGTAGCCCTTTCGTATGTTGCTGCACAACGTACGTTGTTCGGTTACAACGATATGGCAGATGCCAAAGCGCTGCTCGAATCCATTGCACGTAGTTTCGGTTATATCTACGGTCGTGAAAAGAACGTACGTATCAATACGATTTCGCAATCGCCGACGATGACCACTGCGGGTAGCGGTGTGAAGGGCATGGAGTCGTTGATGGATTTTGCCAACCGGATGTCTCCGCTGGGAAATGCCGATGCCGACGAATGTGCCGGATATTGTATCATGATGTTCTCCGATCTTACCCGTAAGGTGACGATGCAGAATCTTTACCACGACGGTGGATTTTCCAGCATGGGTATGAGCCTTCGTGCGATGGATCAGTACAACAAGAGTTTCGATGAATACCGGAACGAAAAAGGCGAAATAGTTTACGGATAATTTGTTTATTGTTTATAGTGAAGTGAAAACGGGTGCCTTGCATTGTTGCAGGCGCCCGTTTTTGTCTTTTGCCGTTATGGATTTTGCAGGGGTGTATCTGCCGCAGGTGCATTTTCCGGTAACGGCATTCCTGTGGATGGTGCCGGTGCGGATTGTTGCATTTGCTGTCCTTGCTGGACGGAGAGGCTTTGCAGCAATTTGTCGGCAAAGGGGAACGAACCGTTTTCGAGTAGCATTTGCAGGGTGATGTTTCCGGTACGGAATAGTTCCAGTAACAGATCGTTCGAGATGCTGCGGTATGCCGGAGTGGAGAGCGATTCGGTAATACTGAGGTCGAACTCGGTATTGCGTACCTCTTCCGGATGGTAAGTGTTGGCATCTTTTCCGCAAGTCGTACCTACTATGCGCAAGTACCGTTGGTCGTCGTAGTATTGCTGGATGGTCTTCATCACTTTCGTATCCCGGTCTTCCCGGAAGGTTTTGAACGATTCGAAGAGGTCGAGCAGGTTGCTTGCCGAGTATTGAACCTGTTGGGCGTAAAGCGATGACGGCGTACCCGAAGCGACCGGTTTTCCCTGCATGGCGCCGTGTACGCCCGAAATATCTTCCAGCAGCCTCATTTGCAGCGATAGCAGTTCGTATGCACCTACGTTGGTGGCATTCACCGAAATTTGTTGCGGAAGCATGCCGCCCGGTTTGGGCTTGAACAATACTACGCCATTGTAGCGGGTCCATTCGTCGGCTATCTCTTCCAAAGTCATTCCGTCGGGGATCTGGTCTTCGGGAAACAACAGGATACCTTTGGCGCTCGACCCCATGATGAAGTCGATGAGGGTAATCAGCCGGTTGATATAGCGTTGCTGGTCGATCACGTCTTCTACAAACGAGTGTATCTCTCCGTCGATCAGCGGATAGAGTTTGAACGCATACGGGTGTTCTCCGTGCCAATAGGGTGTTTCTCCCTCATCGAGCAGGTCGCCGAATGGGGTGAAGAACCGGTAATACCAAGCCGTATCGACAAACCATTCCGTTTCGATAACGGGAACTTCGTTCTCCGGTATGCCCGATGCTTTTGCTTCGGCGATGCGTCGCCGGTTTTCCCGTTCGATCTCTTCTGCCTGTCCGGCTTCGGCTTTGTAATATTCGCCCGACAGGATGTCGTGGCACTTTATCCGTTCGCGGTTTTCCAACCGCCAGACTTCAATCACCCGGCATTTGTCGGGGGTGGGGGCGATCAGGAAGTCGAGATTGTCGAGCGGTTCGGCGGTGAGATTCTCGAAATTATGAGTCAGATATTCGGAGGTGGCTTCGCCGTATATCTCGCGCAGGCGTGCCGCTTTTTGCCGGGATCCTCCGGCAAAGCGCGAAACCACCTCGGTGATAGATACGTCGTGCAGTTCGCCGATGAATGTGCAATCCCACAAACGGCTATCTTCCAGTTGGTTGAAAAATATGCGGTTGGGGTTTATCTCGTCTATCCACACATCCATTTTTCCACGGCGGTAGCCGTATCCGATTTTGTGGAAACAGCTGCCCGAAATCAGAAATTCTTCCAATGTGCGGCTGTCGAGTTCGTTCAGCCGGTTGTGTTGGTAGGCATATTGGACGGCTGCACTGATCAATTCGCCGATGGCTTGTTCTTTGCGGTCGCGGGCGATGCAGACCGGTTCGGTCTGTACGCTGCGGAACTGTCCGAGCACCGATTTTACCAATTGCCGGATCATGTTGTTTTTCAGCGGTACTTTCCCCTGCTCGCGCAGATATTGTTCTTCGGTGATCGTCCGCCCGTCGGGCAATGTTATCTTGTCGTTCCACTGCTTGCCGAACGTATAGTTCCGGTTGCGGCTTCGTTTGTCCCGGAAGTGACGGATCTCTTCCCAAGCCGTTTTGGCTTGGAGCAGGATTTTGTATTGCGAACGGTCGAACATTTCATCGTTCTCGGTCGGTTCGTGAAGCGACGGCATCAGCCGGGTACGTGTAAATTGATGTACATTTTTTTGTTTCATATCGGTCGAATGACTATGGTTTGGGTTGCAAAGTAAGCCGGAGCATACTCCGTTGCCGTGCGATAATGAAAAAAAGGAGCGATACCGTTTGTATCGTTATCGCATCCGGGCGAATCCGGAGCATTTACTTTTGCCGGTAAAAAAGAAAATGATGAAAACTACCAGATTGAATATGTCGGGAATCTCGACCGGGCATTCTCCTGCACAAGCCCCTGACGGAAGTTGCAGCCGGATACTGAATTTACGAAACCGGAACGGACGGCTGGAACCGGTCGGACGCCATGAGCGATTGTTCGAACTGACGAATGAACGGCGCAAACTGCGTTGTATTCATACGGTCGGCGGGGAGTCGTGCTATATCACGACCGAGCAAGGGAAGATTTATTACGAGGCAAGAGAACGGAACGGTACGATCATGCATCTGAACCAACCGATGTATGTGGGCACGGAACCCCCGGTCGATATCAAGGCGGTAGGGAATACGTTGGTAGTCCTGTATGCCGGAACTACCCGCTATTTTTATTGGCGGGATGGCGAATACATTTATCTGGGCACCAAACCGAAATTTCCCGATCTTTCGTTCTTTGCCAAAAGCGAGGATGAGGTGACGGAAGAAATACCGAGATATATGTTCGTGCAGCCGTTCCGGCGCTTGCTTCTGACTATGGCGGCAGATGATTTGAAAAATTATGCCGAACGTTTTATGACGGCGTATTATAAATGTAAGAGCCGGGCTATGGAGGCGAAACATTTTGTGCAGCCGGTGCAGGTACGTTTTGCCTTGCGCCTTTATGACGGCAGTACTTACATGGCATCCGCCCCGGTTACTCTTGCGGCGGAAAATGTGTTTCAACCCGACGGAAAGACATATAAGGTCAGAATGTTGTATGACGGGACGAACTATGCCGGAGTGTACGAAACGCAGTTCAAGTTGAACCCGTTCAGTGTCGCCTTCCATGTGAACGATATAGACATGGAGGAGTGGTCGGATATCGTTACGGGGATAGATGTCTATGTATCTGCCGAAATGGTCCCGTATAACGATTCTGGCATCGAGCGTTATAGGTTCGAAACCGACCGGTCGAGTGAAGAACATCGTTACTATTGGATATTCAATACTCCGCTTCGCCCGCTGACAGAGTTGCATAAGAACTTCAAAAACGAAACACTTTATTATCATCTCTGTACGATTCCGGTAAAGGAGTTGTCGAACGGCATGGATTACAGTTGCGCCATGCCTGTAACGGTCGATAATCTGGTACAGCGTTCGGTATTGAAGCCCGATTCGGCTGATTATATGACGTTGGGTGCGGAGTGCGCGTATATTTACAATAGCCGGTTGCATTTGGCGAATATCCGGAAGACTTTGTTCGAAGGTTATCCGGTGTCGCAGTTCTTCGCTTGGGGCGACGATGTGCAGGAAGAGGCGGCAGACGCTTATGTTCGGGTTTCGATCCAGACGACGAACGGAATCGCTTCGGCGGTGTGGAGCGGAAGTATGCCGAGTTTTTCGACCCGCTTGTCTGCCATGCTCTCTTATCCCGACAGCCGGGCGATCGGAATGAAGATCCGGTTGCGTACCGCAACGAAAGTATATGGGGGCGTATTTACGCTTTCGCCGGTGGAGAATGAAGATCGGGCGGTCTATCTCGATCCGGAAATGAAACCGATCGTATTGCCCGAGCTGACGGAAGAGCCGGAATGGGCTGTCCCGCAACCGGAGCGATTGGAAGAGACTTGCCGGAACTTGTTGCGTGTATCGGAATTGGACAATCCTTTTTTCTTCCCTTCGGAACAGACTTACCGGATATCGGAGGGGGAGATTATCGGTATTGCAACCGCTACCGCCGCACTTTCGCAGGGACAATACGGTGAATTTCCGCTGTATGTTTTTACCGATGGCGGTATTTGGGTTTTGCAGAAGGGGGAAGGTGCGGTCTGTTACAGCCATGTACATTTGATGAACCGACGGGCGTTACCGCGAAATGGAGTGATTGTCCCGATTGAAAATGCGATAATCTATACCGATGAAAATAATCTGTTGCTGCTGAACGGGACGGAAAGTATTCCGTTGCTGGCGTTGGATGACGCGCTTTACGAGACGGACGACAATATCATGGAATATTTGATTGATAACTGCGGGTTGTATGATACCATGTCGCGTTGGGTTTCATTGCGTAAATTTCTGGACGGAGGATGTGTCGGATACGATTATCACGAAAATGAACTGTGGATTTCAAATCCCGATCTGGAATACAGTTGTGTATTGAATGTGCAGTCGGGCTACCTTTATCAACGGCAGGAGATCTATTCCGATTTTTACCAACACGGCGCATTGCTGTTGTGCGGTACTCCATCCAAATGGATATTTGCATGTGAGGAGAATAAGGGGGCGATCTGTCAGGTAATGTTGCTTACGCGTCCGGTAAAGATCACTGCCGATGCCGTGCAACGGTGGCGGGAAGTGCATTGGCGGTTGGGCGGTTCGGGAGCTGCCGATCTGTTCCTGTCGGTGTGGGGCAGCCATGCCTATGAAGGAGAGCACGGGCTTATCTGCCACGACCGGATAAGAGGAAATCATATCTATTCTGTTCCGGTACGCCTGTATGCCCCGCCTTGTAAGAGCCATCGGCTGGCATTGTCGGGAATGGTGGAATCCGATTTCCATTTGACGGCTATCGATGTGTTGAGTGAAGAAACCGAGAATAATCGGTTGCGTTGATCGGCGTTCGGAACAGAATGACCGTTTCGGACGTTTATATTTATTGTCTTATCGCTCCTCGGCATAGCCCGGACATGTTCGGTGCGGCTATCGAACCCGTTTCTTTTCCGGAAACGTCCGTTTTTGAACTGAATTTGTGCAAAAAAGGAGAGTGAAGTACGACGGTTTATTTTTGAAATTTTTTGAGAGAATATTATCTTTGTAGAAGATAGGCTGCATCTCGGCATAGCCATTCAAACGGGTTTGATGTCTCTGCTCTCGATTTGCACTATCTTTGTAAAAGATAAGCTATGCCTTGACACTGTTCGAGTAGATACGTCTCTGTCTGCGGCTTGCATTATCGTTTATATACATTTGTAATTTTTTATGGAGAGAGAACAAGAGATCATTCTGATCAACATATCGGGCGAGGACAAGCCGGGTGTAACCACTGCGCTGACCGAAGTATTGGCGCATTACGGTGCGTTGATATTGGATATCGGTCAGTCCGATATTCATCGCACACTGTCGTTGGGTATTTTGTTTAAGACCGATTCTTCCCGGTCGGGCGATATATTGAAGGATCTGCTGTTCAAGTCGTACGAGCTGGGAGTGAATATCCGGTTCTCTCCGATCTCGGAAGAGGAATACACTTCGTGGGTAAATTCGCAGGGTAAGAACCGATATATCATTACGATTCTGGGCCGCCAGATTACGGCGCAGCAAATCGGAGAGGTGACCCGTATTATCTGTGAACAGGGGCTGAATATCGACTCCATACAACGGCTTACCGGACGTATCCCGCTCGACGAACGGGCTCGTGTGCCTAAGGCTTGCATCGAGTTTTCGGTCCGGGGTACCCCGATCGACCGTACGGCGATGCAGTCGGGGTTTATGGAATTGTCGTCGCGGCTCAAAGTGGATATTTCGTTGCAGGAGGACAATATGTACCGACGTTGTCGCCGGTTGATCTGCTTCGATATGGATTCCACGCTGATCGAAACGGAGGTCATCGACGAGTTGGCAGACCGTGCCGGAGTAGGTGAGCAGGTACGTGCGATTACCGAATCTGCCATGCGTGGAGAGATCGATTTCAAAGAGAGCTTCCGCGAACGGGTGGCGTTGCTTAAAGGACTCGACGTGTCGGTAATGAAAGATATTGCCGAACATTTGCCGATCACCGATGGGGTGGAACGGCTGATGCAGGTGCTGAAACGGGCGGGATATAAGATCGCCATCCTGTCGGGCGGTTTCAATTACTTCGGCAATTATCTGAAACAACGTTTCGGTATCGACTACGTGTACGCCAATGAACTGGAAATTGCCGACGGGAAACTGACCGGACGTTTTGTCGGCGAGATAGTCGATGGTCGTCGGAAAGCGGAACTGCTTAAACTGCTTGCCCAAGTGGAGAATGTCGATATAGCCCAGACGATAGCCGTAGGCGACGGCGCAAATGATTTGCCGATGTTGAGTACAGCCGGTTTGGGCATCGCTTTCCATGCCAAACCGAAAGTAAAGGCGAATGCCGGACAATCCATCTCGACGATCGGGCTGGATGGCGTTCTCTATTTCTTGGGATTTAAAGATTCATTTATTTCACAGGCATAAGAATATAAAGCGATATATGAAGAAATTCGGGATAGTCTGTATCTTGTGTTGCTTGTTCATGCTTCCGGTACGTTCGCAATCGGTCGGTCTGGTATTGAGTGGCGGCGGAGCCAAAGGTATCGCCCATATCGGTATCATTCAGGCATTGGAGGAAAACAACGTGCCGATAGATTATATTGCCGGAACTTCTATGGGGGCGATTGTCGGGGCATGGTATGCGATGGGATATACCCCGAAAGAGATGATCGAGCTGATCCAGTCGGACGATTTCGGATTGTGGTCGAGAGGCATTGTCGATAAAAAATATGTCTATTACTTTAAAAAGCCCGATCCCACGCCCGAAATGGGGGCGTTCAATATCAGTGTGGGCGATTCCGTTTTGTCCAAACCCAAATTGTTCCCGACCAGCCTGATCAATCCGTTGCCGATGAATTTCGCCTTTATGGATATTTTTTCCGTATATACGGCACAGTCGGGCGGAAACTTCGACAATCTGTTCGTGCCGTTCCGTTGTGTGGCATCCGATGTGTATAACAAGCGGGCGATGATTTTGCGCGACGGCGATCTGGGCGATGCGGTCCGGGCTTCCATGAGTTTCCCGTTCGTATTCAAGCCGATCGAGAAAGATGGCGTGCTGGTTTATGACGGCGGTATCTACAACAATTTCCCGGTGGATGTCATGAAAGCCGATTTCAATCCCGACATTATTATCGGAAGCGTTGTGGCGTCCGACCGGATGAAGCCGGCAGAGGACGATTTGGTGGCACAGATCGAGGGCATGGTGATGCAGAAAAGCGATTATTCGCTCGATCCGGACGACGGTATATTGATGAAATTCGATTTGAGCGAATACGGGCTGCTCGATTTTCCCAAAGCCGATGCCATATACCGGATCGGTTACGACCGGGCGATTTCGCTAATGGACTCGATCAAGACCCGGATCCCGCGCGAGATAAAGCCGGAAGTGGTCGAGGCGCGGCGTTCGGCATTCCGTACGGCTACACCCGAACTTGTGTTCGACAGTATTTCGGTAGAGGGTACAGGTCGGGCGCAGGGAGATTATATCCGTCATCAGTTTCCGATGGGGAAGGACGTGCTGTCGGTAGAGCAGGCGAAAGAGTATTATTACAAGACTTTGTCCGACGGGAAAATATCCGATCTTATACCTTCGGCGATTTACAATCCGTCGTCGGGACATTTTACGTTGAACATGCGGGCTACGGCAAAAGACCAGTTGAAGCTGGGGATCGGCGGTTACCTCTCTTCGTCCAATACCAACTTGCTCTACTTGGGGGCGCATTATCGTACGGTAAGCCTCTATTCGCTCGACCTCGATTTATCGGGGCAGATCGGACAGTCGTATATGTCGGGCGAACTGTCGGGACGTATCGACCTGCCGACACGGATGCCGATGTACTTGAAACTGACCGGAGTCCTGTCGAATCAGAAATTTTACGAATCCGATTTCCTGTTCTATGAAGACCGGGTGCCTACGTTTATCTCCCAGTCGGAGTATTATATAAAACTCCGCTTGGGGTTGCCGTTCATGAGCACGGCAAAGGCGGAGATTTCGACCGGTTACGGGTATTTGACCGATGCCTATTACCAGTCGAATGTGGAGGACTATTCCCGGTATAAATCCGATAAGAGTACATATAGTTTGGGTATGATCTCTCTGAATTTCGAACAGAGTAGTCTGGACAGGCTGATGTATCCCTCGTCGGGTCGAAGCATATCGTTGCTGGGTGAGGTGGTCTACGGAAAAGGAGTATATAATCCGGCACGGAGCTTATCGAGAGAACGATTCCTTTCTTGGTTGCAGATCAAGGGAAATGCCGAACTTTATTTCCCGTTCGGAAATCATTTTACACTGGGTGTAAAGGGGGAAGCCCTGTTGTCGAGCAAAGGCTTGTTCTCGTCGTATGCCTCTACCATCGTGCAGGCTCCGGCTTTTACTCCGACGCCGCATAGCCAGAATACGTTCCATGCCAAGTTCCGGGCTAATCAATATGTCGCCGCCGGTTTGGTCCCGATCTGGAAGATATGGCAGGGGCTTCAACTTCGGGGCGAGGTGTACTGTTTTGCTCCGCTTTATCGGATTTTGGAAGATCCGGTGGATTATACTCCTTACTACGGAAAACTGTTCGATTCGATCAGTTTCATGGGCGAGTTGTCGTTGGTTTATAACTTCCCGTTTGCTTCGGCAAGCGTTTATCTCAACTATTACGACAATCCCGGTCGGCAATGGAATGTCGGGGTTAGTTTCGGATTGTTGATATTGAGCCGTAAATTCCTTTGATAATGAGGTGATAAGCCGTTTTGTTTTCTATCCTTCCTGCGATCGAATCCGGAAAAATGAAGATAAAAGAGAAAAAATAGCTCGAAAATTGTACCGATAAATAAAATTATTCCTATCTTTGCATCCGCAAAAGGGCTCCGTAGCTTAACTGAATAGAGCATCTGACTACGGATCAGAAGGTTACAGGTTTGAATCCTGTCGGAGTCACTAAAATCGAGGGGCTGTGTCGAAATGAAGTTTTCGATGCAGCCCCTTTTCGGTGCGTTAGGATGCGAGTAAGATGTCAAAACCTTTCGCACATATCGATTATAATATTATTTTTGTAGACGAATTCTATCTCATGTAGACCGGAATATGAATTTTTCTTAGAAAACGACGAATGAAAAAAAGAACGATAGCCCATAACCCTGTTGTACGTACGGTTCTTTTTGTGATCGTGGCGGCGTTGTTCCAAGCCCTCTTTTTTTCGGCAGCCGATTTTGTCTCCATACCGGTCTATACCTGCAAGGATGTATTTATTCTTACGGCACAATGGGGTGTCGTGTTCGGGGCATTGTGTTGTCTCGTGGCAATATTGGCTTGTAATCGCTATCTGTTTGCCGCCCTGTTTCCGTTATTGACGTTGGCAGCTTCGCTTCTGGCGTATTTCCGATATTCGGCAAATGCCGCTTTTACACCGATGATTCTGGATGCTGCACTTGAAAACGACTGGCGGACATCTGCCGAACTCTGTACTCCGGCATTGGTCGTTTTTGTCGTGGTAGCACAACTTCTCTCCGCCGCTCTGGTCTGGTATCGTTGGCATCGTATCGTATGGTCGCGTGCATGGACTTTACTGTTTTTGGGGGGTGCATTGCTTTGGGGCATCTTCCGCATCGACCGCCTGCGCGAACCGGTTGCCAATCGCATTCCGTTCAATCTCTATTTTTCTACCCGCGATTATTGCCGTTCGAGGGCGATAGTCCGGAGCGAACGTCCCGATCATACGGCAGGAGCATATACTACCGCCGATTCCCTGACGGTGGTGTTCGTATTGGGCGAGTCGCTGCGTTCCGACCATTTGGCATTGAACGGTTACGAACGGAATACGACACCATGCCTTGCCCGCGAATCGGTTTATACTTTACCGCATATATATAGTGAACAGACTTATACCTTTCGGGCTGTTCCTCATTTGCTGACACGGGCAGACAGTACCGATTACGAACGGGCTTATGAAGAACGTTCGTTTATCAGCTATTTCAATGCGTGCGGATTCCGTACGTCGTGGCTTGCCAATCAGGAAGACGCGGCTTCGTATGTCTATTTCATGAACGAGTGCGATACGTTGGTATATGCTCATATCGACAAGAACTCTTATGTGTTCGACCAGTGGCTCGACGGCGATTTGTTGCCCGATTTCGACCGGCTGTTGAACGACGATGCTCCGAAAAAACTGATCATACTCCACACCATCGGTTCGCATTGGTGGTACAACTCGCATTTTCCCGATGAGTTCGCCCGCTTCCAGCCGGTCGTGAAAAGCAAAATCCTCACGACCAATACTCGGGAAGAGATGATCAACTCGTACGACAACACGGTACTTTATACCGATTATTTCCTTTCGCAGTTGATCGGGCGGTTGCGCGATCGGAAAGCGATACTTGTGTATCAGTCCGATCATGGGGAGAACTTGGGCGAGGACGGTTTATGGTTGCATGCTTCCGGATCGCCTTTTACCCACGATGCGGCAGGATTGATATGGATGTCGCCGCAATATATAGAGGCTTATCCGCATTATCTCGACCGTTTGTCGGAAAACCGGTCGAAGCATTGGCGTAACGACTACCTGTTCCACACGTTGTTGGATGCGGCGAGCATTTCTACGCCATATCTCGAACCGTCATTAAGCCTGTTTCGATAAGGAGGAAAGCCTTTCTCCGCCGCGCTTGGGGCGGTATCCGAATATTATTCTTCCTGCTGCGCGTTTTTATGGTGAAAATGATTACCTTTGCTGCGTTTTTTGTAAACACTTTTTAATATAAACAGATATGAAAGCATTTGTATTTCCTGGTCAGGGTGCTCAATTCGTAGGTATGGGCAAGGACCTCTACGAAAACAATCCTGTTGCGAAAGAGATGTTCGACAAAGCCAATGATATTTTGGGTTTCAACATCACGGATTTGATGTTTAACGGTACGGACGAAGATCTTCGCCAGACAAAGGTTACGCAACCTGCCATTTTCCTCCACTCGGTAATCTTGGCAAAAACAATGGGTGCCGATTTTGCGCCCGATATGGTAGCCGGTCACTCTCTCGGTGAATTTTCGGCATTGGTAGCAGCCGGTGCTCTTTCGTTCGAAGACGGACTCCGTTTGGTTTCCGCCCGTGCGATGGCTATGCAGAAAGCCTGCGAAATCAAACCCTCTACGATGGCAGCCGTTATCGCGTTGCCCGACGAGAAAGTTGAAGAAATCTGCGCATCTGTTACCGAAGGCGTAGTAGTACCGGCAAATTACAATTGCCCGGGACAATTGGTGATCTCCGGTTCGATCGAAGGTATCGACGCTGCTTGCGAAAAATTGTTGGCAGCCGGAGCAAAACGCGCTTTGAAACTGAAAGTCGGTGGCGCATTCCACTCTCCGCTGATGGAACCGGCTCGTGCCGAATTGGCTGATGCAATTGCCAATACCGCATTCCATACACCGAAATGTCCGGTTTACCAGAATGTTGATGCAAAACCGCAGACCGATCCCGAAGCGATTAAGAAAAACCTGATTGCCCAATTGACCGCACCTGTACGTTGGACACAGACTGTACAGAACATGGTGGCAGACGGAGCTGTTTCGTTTACCGAAGTAGGTCCGGGTGCTGTACTGCAAGGTTTGGTAAAGAAGATTTCCAAAGACGTGGAAACTGCCGGAATCCAATAAACCGGAGCACAATACCGAAATAAAACGGGCTGCATTGAAATAAGTTTTCAATGCAGCCCGTTTTATTTCGGTGCGTTAGAATGTCTAAGATGCAAGGCGCAGAGGATGAGGGCGACAGGAGTTTACTGGCGTAAACGACTTCCTCCGAATTCCGATGGCAACGCAGTCGATTGGACATGATGCACATCGTCGTTTTTTGCTCTCTTGTCTACGTTCTATTCGTCGTAGTCGTATTCTATCCAGATATCGTCTACGTACAGTTTGCTGCCCACCGCACCGGTATAGAAGTCGGCATATTTGCTGGCGGTAGCGATAAACGCCATGTGGGTCGGTTTACGGTCGGTGGCTCGATATTCGAATTCCAATGTGAATTCGATGTATTCCGGAACCTCTTCACCTACGCACACTTCGGCATAAGCGATTACACCCGGATCCTGCTTGTTGAAAATCCGTTGGTTGTACGGGTTGGTGCGGACTTCGAAAGGAGTACCCCAGTCGCCGAGGAATGCGAAGATGTGGCAGGTGTCCATTCTTCCGACTAAATGTTTCCACGGGTTTTTGTCGTCGGGAACGGTCGTACCCGTTTTGTCGATGATCTTCGGTGAATATTTGAAATGTCCTCTGATGCGGGTGGGACGTTCGGTAAACGGACGACCGAAGTGTACGATACCGTTGGTTCCGTCTACGTCGATAAATTCGCCTAAGAATACGTTACCGCCGCCTAATTTGCCGACGGCACCTACACCGGCGAACTTCGATTCCATATATACCGCTTTGCCTTTGCCGTTCCAAGTGTCTTCGGTGGGCATGGTAACTACGGTATTGAGGATTGCGGAACCTTTGTTACCGCTATCCCATACACCGCCGCTGGGAGTCCAGTAACCGCTGTTATCGGGTTTCGAGTTGTACCATTCGTCGAAGGTCGAGTTCGGGAGCTGCGGAGCGCTTCCGGTCGTAAATTCTTTTTCTTCACCTTGTTTCTCTCCGGCGACAGCCCGATAGCGATAGGTTGTTTCAGCTTTCAGGTGAATCAGTTTGGCGGTAAATTCGCTGCCGTTGTGGGTAATGGCGGCATCCGGCACGGCAATCCATGTTTCACTGTCGGCTTCGCGATATTCGAATCCGTTGGCGGCTCCTTCCATTCCGGTTCCGTGCAACCATGCCACGTTCGACCAGGCATCTGCCGTACCCGTGATAATGTCGGCATCGGTGTGCAGCACATGCAATGTCCATTGTTCCACGATGTCGCGATAGCGTACTTCTACGTTCAACCCGCCGCGGGAGAAATCGGAAAGCATTTCCAGCGAAGGCGATTGTGTGGTTTGATCGGCAGGTCCCAACATCAGTTCCCGAATGCGTACGGCTGCGAGGTCTGTTTCAAGGCTTACCTGCACGAATGCGTCGAAATGATACGGGTCGAATACTGCCTGACCGATTTGTCCATCGACCGTAAAGATGCGGTTGATCTGTTGGGTGGCGCGAATCGTCCATTCATAATCTTGATAGATCGAAAGCGTCAGTTTTATCGGCGATGAGAGATCGACCACATCGGGAGTTGCCGAAGCGGTCGCGTCGGGTGTGATTTCGAAACGGGTTACTTTCACCTTTTTCAAATCTACCGTATCGGCAATCTGCACCGATACCACTTGGTTCGTTGCGTCGATCTGTGCCTGTCCCACTTGTCCTTCTACCTCGAACGCTACGATCTGAGCCTGTATGCGGGGATAGGGAATATCGTTTTTGATGCAGGAGTATATTCCGCATGAAAGCAACATGCCGAATAAAACGCCCCATATATATCGAATCGTTTTTTTCATAAGGCTTTAAATATGTACGGTGACACCGATGTTGATATTTAAAATGTTTATCTTGAAGTCCATGCCGCTGTTGTGCCGCGATCCGGTAGATCCGTCGCTAAATGTTTGTTTGCTGTATGAATAGCGCAGACCTGCCACACTGAACGAAACGTTGGCGCTGATATTGTTCATGATGAAGACGCTGAGACCGGGGCTGAACCCTAATTTGATTTCCGATGAATTGCCGCGTGTCCGACGGGCTTCTTCGTTATTTCCCCGGACAAACCGGCTGCTTGCGCTGGTGAATGCGAGGCTCACCTCATTGAACAGTCCGAATCGTTTCCCTTGATCCAGACCGACGTATGTGCGGTAGAACAATGCGGCGGAATATTGATCTTCGGCATAACCCAGTCCGTTGATATCGAACGACATGTCGTCGCTGATGTGTAGCGATACGTTGCCCAGATCGGTATCTATTTTGCTGTATCCCAACCGAAGTCCGATAGCGGCGTTATCCTTGATGAAGTAGCCGATAAACGGATTTACTTCGAACGTCTGCCCTTTGAAATTGAAGTCTTTGATCAACGACAGCAATTGGATGTCGTCGCTGTCGTATTCTTTGTACGATACCGTAAGACCGAACATCCACTCCTTGGCAGGAATGAACAGATAGTTGGTCGTTCCGCGGTCGTAAAAATCCCGATGCAAGGTTTTGTGCAGGAACTTGTTGGGCGTGTGTTCAAGCGTGTCCTTTTTTGCTTCGGATACTATGGCGGCAACCGGAGCGGCGGGGATGGACAGACTGTCGGTTATCGCTTGGACAGCCGTGTCGGCAGGCGATAGGGCTGTGTCGGTTATTCCCGCGGCGACGATATTTTCCACGTGCCCCGCGAATACCGGCATTGCCGACAGAAACAGAAGATATATGATAATGCGTTTCAAAATATTCAGTTTTTAATGTTCGCGATCTGTTTGTTTTCGTTCGGTTAAATGTAGAACGAGATACCCAATCCCAAAGAGAATATATTTACTTTGAAGTTGGCGCTTCCGCTCTTTTGTTTGCCTACGTACACTTGGTCGGCGGTCTGCGTCATCTTGCTGTAATTGAAACCGAGCAATGCGACATTGACCTCGATAGCCATGTAGTTATTGACGAAAGCCATGATACCCGGAGCTACACCGATCTGTACGTCGAACGAACTTTGATGGGTTCCGCTCAGTGTTGCACCTGTGCCTGTGACGAGATTCGACTGGCTGCCTCCCAGACCCAACTGCAATTCGCTGAACAGGGCGAAGCGCCGGTTATGTCCCAAACTGATGTAGTTTCGCATGATCGCCATGATCGAATAGCTGTGTTTCAGTTGGTAGAGATGGTCTACTCCGAAACTCAGGTCGTCGCCCAATGTGATGTCGGCGTTGTCGATTTTGTTCAATGACCGGCTGTACATTCCGCGTCCGCCGACACCGATATTGTCTTTGACGATATACAGGAACATCGGGCTGGCTTTTACCGAGTATCCGTTGCCGCTGATGCCGTCGATAATCAATACCTGATAGTCGTCGTATCCGTATTCCGAGAACGACAGGTTCGCACCGATCACCCATTGACCTTTCGGTACGCAGGTGTGCATTTTGATTCCCCGGTTGAACGCCTTCCGTGACGCATTCGCCGCAGGAGCTTCCGTCTGTATCGTATCGCCCGGAGCTGCCGGTGCGGCTTCCTGTGCGGATATGCCGGAAAGTCCGCAGCATGCGAACGTTATGGCGAGCGATATTATTTTATTCCGTTTATTCATATATCAATTCAAAATCGTCGATCCACAATACGCTTTGTGTACTTCCTGAGAAGTAATCGCCGTATTTGCTTGCCGAAGCTACTACTACAATATATTTGGGCATACGGGTCGTGTCGCGGTATTCGAGGTCGATGTTAAACTCGATCAATCCTTCACCCGATGTCGATTCGCCTTGTACCAATTCGCCGTAGGCGATGATTTTCGGGTCGGCAGGGGAGAACAGTTGCGGTACGCTTGTGCGGATTCTCACCGGTTCGTCCCAATCGCCGATAGCAACATAAATATGGCAGGTATCGTTTACTCCCGAAGGCAACATCGATGTACTGGTGCGGTCTACCTTGCCGCTATTGTATTTGTACCAGCCTTTCAATGCCGCAGGACGGGTAGTGAACGGACGTCCGAAATCGATGATTCCGTGTGTGGTCTGTTCCGTACCGACGAATGCTCCGGTGAACATGTTTCCGGCTGCGAATTTGCCGATACCCATTAACGCTACATATTGCGAACTGAGTTTCGCCGAGTATCTGCCGCTGTGTTTCAACTGGCTGTCGTTGGTTGTGATATTTACACCCAAAGTGGCAGATCCGTGGTTTCCGGTATCCCAGAACATGGCTTCTCCGTCGCCGTGTACCAATAGGGGCGATGAACCCGACCAACGTTCGAAGCCGGCATTCTCCAATTGGGTTGCCGATTCGGTGGTGAAACGGCAGGTGACAACCGATATGATGTTTCCGTCGGCTACCTGATATTCGTAGTCCGTACCGGGGGTGAGACCGTAAATCGTAGCGCTGAACCGGTCGCCGTGATCGGTTATCTGATCCGTGACACTCCATTCGTCTGTTCCGGTCGCCCGGTAACGGAATGTAACCGGTCCGGTCGGTTCGCTGCGCTTCGATGCCTGCAAAGTGGCATGTCGTGCCCATACGCTGCCGATTACCGGTTCTTCGGTTACCAAAGTGGCGTTCGATATGAGTACGGTCAGTTTCTTTTCCGTCATTTTCCGGTTATTGTCCGTAGCCCGGAATGTAAATGTATATTCCCCCTCGGGCAGTGCGGTGAACAGACCGGCTTCGAATGCGACGGTCGCGGTCGAACGTCCGCTTTCCGCATGGTGTGTATGGCTTACGGTCACTTTCCCTGCCAATGCGGCAGATTCTTCTCCGCTCGGTTCGAGGGCATTGAACGATTCGGGCAGTCCCAATGTCGCCGCCGGCGAACAGAATACGGTAAGTCCTTTCAGTTCCGATGAGGTCTTGACTTGTACCGAAGTGGTTGAACCTCCGCCGATTTCGAAGCATACCGGTTGGGCGATGTCGTAACCGACGCCCCGTATCTGCGGACGTTGATAAAACTGTATCTCATCTTTTACTTCGATCGTCGATTCGTCTACGGTGATGACGAAGTGCAGACCGCCGTATTCCTGTTCTTTATTCTGTGCGTCGAATGTCAAGGCGTACCGGGTAGCCGGTTTTACATTCTTGATCGTACCGTTCTGGCTGAACGGTTGCCCGTCGCCATTTTTCCCGGTAAGTACCCAGTTCATTTCGTTGTGGCCTTCCGGCATCATGAAATATCCGTAGTCGTTCAGGTTGTCGGAGGTAAATACCAACTCACCTTCGGTCGTGGAGACCGTGATCTGGTAATCGTTCAACAACGGTGCTGCGGCTTCGGTAAATGCGACGCTGACCAAAGTATTTTGTATCTTACATTTGGTTTGTATGATATTTTCCTGTCCGCCGCGGATCGTTACCGTTTCATCGCCGCGATAAAATGCCTTGTCGAACGATGCGGCGACCGAGTCGCCCGTTACAGTGGCTATGCGGTAGTTCCCGGCTGTGAGCCACAATTCGGCAGGCAGGTTTTCCAGCCCTTTGTAGTAGCGGATAAGCCCTTCTTGGTTGTAGATCCGTACCCGGCAATTGGCTGCCAGCGCATCGGGGTTTACCGCACTGCTGCTGCGTACTACCTTCACCTCTTCCGAGATGTGTACCCGCAGTCGCAATACGCCTTCGCCCTCCATATCGTTCGTTTCGCGGCATCCCGTGAATACGCCCGCAACGGCGAGAAGCGAAAAGAATATGGGTTTGATAATTGTTTTCATACGTCTACTCTACAACAAGGATTAGACTACGTGTCGTTCTGAATCCGGCTTCGTTGGATGCCCGCATTTCAAAAGTGTGCGTGCCCGAACCCAACGCAATCATTACGGGGGCGAACTGGCTGATGTCGAAAGCCACTTCGTTGCGGCCTGCCACTTCGTCGCGGGTCGGGAAACCTAACGATTTCAGAGCCTCTTCGTAGATACCCGGTTCTGCCAGTTCGAGGTGGCTGTCCAGTCCTACCTCTTGCAGTGTGATTTTGTCCAATTTCTCGGAAATAATGTCTACGGTAATGTCTACGATCGGGGTGGCACTGTTCACTTGGAATGCTACGGTGGAGTTGTTGCTCAGGACATTCGGCGTACCGAACAGAACCGATTCGCTCGAAAATACCGGAGCATCTCCGAGTTCGCCGGCTTCGGGATCTTGAATCACATCTTCGCTCGTTTCGATGCTTACTAATTTCTCGAACGATTCGCAAGTGGCGTTCAAGACTAATCCGGGTTTTATGTATCCTGCATTTTTGCTGACTAAATCGTCGGCAGAAGTGATGTCGAAATAGATTTCGCGGTGCTGCCCTCCCTCTACGTTTTCAAACAACTGGGTAGGGAGATATACCTCTTCGCCTTCGATAATACCGTTGAACTCGGCGCTCATCGCCCGGTTCTCGGGTGCGGCAAAATATCCGGCTCTGCCGTTGTCGGCATCGGCAACCGAGAAGTCCAGCAAGCCTTCACCTACTTTCACAGTCACTACGCTCTGTTCGTCGAGCAGTTCCCGAAGGGCGGGAGAGTAGGCGACCGTCACTTTTACGTTGCTCAGCTTGCAGACGAACCGGTCTAAATCTTTGATATCGTTCTTTTCGAGTTTGACTTCTTGCTCGGCAGAGTAGTAAGGAGTTTCCCATGCGGCGGAAACATTCTCGCCCGAGCAGACAACTACCCGGTAAGTGCCGGTATAAAGTGTGATTACAGACGGCATTTCGGCAACAGTCCATTGGTTGGTCAGTTCGCCGGTGGCTGTCCGGTATATTTTCACGAGGAAATTATCCGTATCGACGGTGCGTGCGGCGACGGAAGCGTCGGCGGTTTTGCGGGGAGCTTGTTGTGCTACCGACTCTTCGAGCTTGATTGTCAGGGATTCCAGCCGCAGGGTAGCCGTATTGTCGTCGGTCGAGTAAGAAATCTTATCGTCGCTGCATGCTGCCGCAAAGAGAAGAAGGATAAGCGATAAACAATATATTTTTTTCATTGTCGGTCGATTTTAGTAGGTGAAAGATAAATTGTCGATATAGAGTTCGCTACCGGTCGAAATGGCAAGGGCTTTCTGATTGACGGTCTGTATGTTTGCCGTTTCGAAAGATTGCGCCTGCGACGCATTGTTCGACGAACAGATCATGATTTTCAGATGTGTCGCTTTTTTGTCGGTTACTTCATAAGGCAGGTCGATACTGAAATCGAGATACTCTTCCGTAGCGGTCAGCTCTTTCATCTGGCTTGTCAATACGGTGGTTACTCCGCTGTCGCGGTTTTCGAGCGTGATGGTGATCGTGCCGTGCGTATCGTTGCCCGACGGTGTATATTTATACGAGCCGGACAAGCGGCTGGGGCGTGATGAGAACTCTTTGCCTTCGACATATACTTCCGTTCCCGAAGTGTGGTTGTAGATGTAACTGCCGAGGAAGAGTTTTCCGGCAGACCGGTAACGGATGCTGCCGGGTTCGTTGGCGTCGCTTAATGTCGGACTGATACCGGTAGAGCGGTCGCTGATACTGCTTCCGTTGTTGTCCCATGCCACATTGCGCAACCGTACGGCATACGATCCGTTGGAGGCATCGGTAGCCCGTTCGGTCGAAGCGACGACGTACCATGTATTTTCGGTGGTCGGTTCGCCGGGCATGGTCTTGCGATTCACCGTACACCATCCTTCCGGTTCGTACACGGTCAAAGTCTCTTTCTCTTGGGTATAAGAAGTCGAAAAGATGCCTTTGTAGCGTCCGCCTTTATTGATCTCCTTGTTATAGAACAACATCCATTCCGATTCGAAGTTTCCGTTCGGGACGTTTGCCTGCGTTTCGGTGGAAGCGGTGACGGGTGTTGTGAAAACATCGTCTTCCACAGCCAGACAGGTGGCTTTGAATGCATATTCCGTGTCGGGATTCAGTCCGTCGATGATCCAGTCGTTCCCGTCGCGCCGTGCGTTCGCCTCTTCCCATAAGCCGTCGGCTTGCCGGATATAAAGGTGTGCGTAGCTGTCGATAGCCGGTTGGTCTTGAACATCGCCGGCTTCGACTTGTACGATAGCTTTGTTGCTCCACATATTATATGCTTCCGCTTTTACATGGTATTCCGGAACGGCGACCGTTTGCGTGACGATGTCCGAAACCCGTTTCCCGTTCTGATAAACGGCTTGAATCCGTTTCTGCCGGTTTTCACCGATCGGGGCATTTACCCGATACGAATGATCGGACAGGGGGGTAAGCGTGGCATCGAATGTTGTCCAGCTATCCGGAGCCGACGAGTCGGAATACCGGAATGACAACCGGTCGGTCTGTTGCCCGTTGAAAGTCAGCTCGAATGTCACATCCGTTTCGCCGAGCTGTATGGGTGCAGGTGCTGCAATGGCGAGCGAGAGCGGCGTATTGGCAATTTTCAGCGTTACCGGAGCTTCGGTCACCTTGCCCAAGCGGTCTTTTGAAATGAATGTGAAACTATGTTCCGTACGGTCGTTGTGTATTTGCAGCGACGGGATCAGACGAGTGAAATCGAGCAAAGCCATCTGACCGTGTTCCTCGCCGAATCCGGGCATTTGCAGTCCGAGCGATTCCATCAAAGCCCGTTGTTCTCCGTCGAGCTGCATCAGATCGACTTCGGCAGGCCAGCCCAGACTGAGCAGGTATTCCGACGAAGTGGTCAGCCGGCATTCGGCAATTTCGCCGATTGCCGTCAGCACGGCTTTTACGGGATTCTCGGGCTCGTAACATTCCTGATAGGTCTGGGTCTCGCCCGATGCGAATCCGGTCAATGTGAATGTCGGTGCCGGTGCTTGCATCACGGCATCGGAGAGCAGGATCTCGATGGGCTCCACTTCGGTCTCATTGTCGAAACTTACCGAGAGAACGGCTTCGCCCGCCGAATTCTGGTTTACATCAAGTTTCACATTATAGTGTTGCCGGGGTTTGGCATCGACGATTGCGGCAGGTTCGAACGTAGACGATGTGCCGTTGTTTTTCGTCAGGCTGACCAACAACGAAATATCGCCGGGCTGCACGTAAGCTGCGCGCGACTCGTTTTGATTGAATTCCACATACGTTCCGCCGGCGGAATGGATAGTGGTTGTAAAACTTTTGAAGTAGTTTTGAAAAGCTTCGGTCGATTCTACGGTCACCTTTACATTGGCAAGATAACACGTAGCTGTAACTTCGGTGGGTTCGTTACGTCGTACTGTAAAATCCGAAGACCCTTCGTAATAGGGTTGGTCAAAACCTTCATTTTTGATGTTTCCGTAATAGGCTTTCAGAGTATATTCTCCTGCGGTGAATTTAGTTCCGGGGAGAAAATCTGCCAGCGAATCCCATTCTTTGGCGAACGGTCCGTTTTTTGAGTTTATAGCGATCGAGAATTCCGATATGTCGGGCGACGACGACTCTTCGTCTTCGTTTCCTCCTTCTGCGGCAGACATGTTTATTGTCTTGTGGTTGGCTGTCAATTGCAGATTGACGCTACCTGTACCGTTTCCGGATTCGTGTATCTCCTGACCGCATGAAACTAAAAACAAACATACTCCGAATGCCACTAAACTTTTTATTTTCATGAGCATTCATTGTTTGCGATTATCCCTCTGTTCCTTGCCGGGACAGGTGAATAAATCAGTGTCTCATTGGTATGAAATCGAATTGAAAATATCGACTCCAAGATATTTCGAGGGTCAAAGATACGATTTATTTCGGAATGATGTTCTTTTTTTGCGATTTTTGTGGTATTTATGGATTCTTATGCGGGCATGTACCGCTATTTCGCTCGACGACGAGGTGGTCTGTCTGAAAAACATTGCCGCCGGATGTACGGTTTGAAATCAACTCCGGCTGCTCCTCCTTTTACCGAAGTTGCCTTTCTTCCGTTTCTCCGACGGCAACTTTCCCTTTTCGATAGTAATAACAAGGTGCATATAAAAATGTTCATCCCAATGCATCTTTTCTCGCCTCGACATAGCCCGAACGGGTTCGGCTCTGCACTCGGCTTAGGTAGGGAACGATAGGGAAAAAAATAAGGAGTGACCGTTGTGTCGGCACTCCTTATCGGGTTAATCGTTAAGTCCGGATTATTGTTTCAAAGCAGCGATGCTCTCTTCCAGCGATTTGATTTTGCTTTCGGCATCGGCTTGTTTTTTCCGTTCCATCTCTACGACGGCTGCCGGAGCGTTCTGTACGAAACGTTCGTTGCTCAGCTTGCCGAGAACGGTTTTCAAGAATCCCTGCATATATTTCAGTTCGTCGTTCAACTTTTTCAATTCGGCTTCTACGTCGATGTTATTGCCTAACGGCACGGCGTATTCGGTCGTACCTACGAGGAACGAGGCAGCGGTCGCATCCTTCTCCGTTACGGTTTCGATCGCCGACAGATTAGTCAGTTTCACGATCACGCAGTCGAGGCTGTTGTTGTGCGATCCGATGATTTGCAGGCTCAACGGCTCTTTGTTCGGAATATTTTTTTGCAGGCGGATCGTCCGGATGCCGGCAATGATTTGTTTTGCCGTTTCGAAACGTTCGATCAGAGCGCTGTCGTATGCTTTCGGTTCGGGCATACGGGCGGTCATGATGCTTTCGCCCTCTTTACGCTCGGCGAGGTGTTGCCAAAGTTCTTCGGTGATGAACGGCATGAACGGATGCAACATGCGCAACAAGGCGTCGAAATAGCCAAGCGTAGCATCGTATGTCTTTTTGTCGATCGGTTTTTGATAAGCCGGTTTGATCGTTTCGAGATACCACGATGAGAATTCGTCCCAGAACAGTTTATATACAGCCATCAGGGCTTCCGACAGACGGTATTTGCCGAACAGGTCTTTTACTTCCTCCAAGGTGCGGTTCAATTCGGCTTCGAACCATTGGGTTGCCGCAGCCGATGCTTCGGGTTGGGCGATCGTCTCGTCTACTTCCCAGCCTTTTACCAGACGGAACGCATTCCATATCTTGTTGTTGAAATTCCGTCCTTGTTCGCACAGTGCGTCATCGTAGAGAATATCGTTTCCGGCAGGAGCGGCAAGCATCAAGCCCATACGCACGCCGTCGGCTCCGTAGGTTTTGATCAGTTCCAATGCGTCGGGCGAGTTGCCGAGCGATTTCGACATCTTGCGTCCGATTTTATCGCGTACGATACCGGTAAAGTAGACGTTGTTGAACGGGGCTTTGCCGCGGTATTCGTAGCCTGCCATGATCATACGTGCCACCCAGAAGAAAATAATATCCGGACCCGTTACCAGATCGCTGGTCGGATAGTAGTAATCGATCTCTTCGTTGTCGGGACGGTTGATGCCGTCGAACAATGAGATCGGCCACAACCACGACGAGAACCAGGTATCGAGGCAGTCTTCGTCCTGACGCAGGTCGGAGGCTTGGAGGTCGGCATTCTCGCTTTTCTCACGGGCGAGTTGTAATGCTTCTTCTGCGGTCGGGGCTACGACAAATCCGCCTTGCGGCAGGTAGTATGCCGGAATGCGGTGCCCCCACCACAACTGACGGGAAATACACCAGTCTTTGATGTTTTCCATCCAGTGGCGGTATGTATTTTTGAATTTTGCCGGATAGAACTTGATGTCGTCATTCATTACGGCATCTAATGCCGGTTTGGCAAGGTCGCTCATTTTCAAGAACCATTGCATCGACAGTTTAGGTTCGATAACGACGTTGGTACGTTCCGAGTAGCCGACTTTGTTGTCATACTCTTCGATCTTTTCCAACAGTCCGGCGGCTTCGAGGTCTTTGGCAATCTGCTTGCGGACATCGAAACGGTCCATGCCGATATACATTCCGCCGGCTTCGCTGATCGTACCGTCGTTGTTGAAAATATCGATGGTAGGCAGATTGTATTTCTCGCCCAGCATATAGTCGTTCACATCGTGAGCCGGTGTCACTTTCAGGCATCCTGTACCGAATTCGATGTCTACATATTCGTCCATGATGATAGGCACGGCACGGTTTACCAACGGCACGATTACCCGTTTCCCTTTCAGGAACGAATAACGTTCGTCGTTCGGATTTACGCAAACGGCAGAGTCGCCCAAGATCGTTTCCGGACGTGTGGTCGCTACGATGATATATTTGTCTTCTCCTTCGATGAAATAGCGTAGGTAGTACAGTTTGCTGTGCTCGTCCTTGTAGATCACTTCTTCGTCGGAGAGCGCGGTCAATGCTTTCGGATCCCAGTTTACCATGCGCACGCCACGGTATATCAGCCCTTTGTTATAAAGGTCGGTAAATACCTTCAATACGCTTTCGGAACGGATCTCGTCCATTGTAAATCCTGTGCGGTCCCAGTCGCACGAAGCACCCAGTTTACGCAACTGTTTCAGAATGATGCCTCCGTGTTCCTCTTTCCAAGCCCATGCATGTTTCAGAAACTCTTCGCGGGTAAGGTCGTTTTTCTTGATGCCTTCGGCAGCCAGTTTACCCACCACTTTGGCTTCTGTTGCGATAGAGGCGTGGTCGGTACCCGGCACCCAGCAGGCGTTTTTGCCTTCCATGCGGGCACGGCGCACCAGAATATCCTGAATCGTATTGTTCAACATGTGTCCCATGTGCAGGATTCCCGTCACATTGGGCGGCGGAATAACAATCGTGTAGGGTTGGCGACCGTCGGGGGTCGATTTGAACAACCCGTGTTCCTCCCAATAGGCATACCATTTACCCTCTACATCGGCAGGATCGTACTTCGTGGCAAGTTCGTTCATAAAATCTATTTTGTATCTTTTGTTACCTTTTTACTTTTTGCGCAGATCGGTCGGTCCGGTTCGGCGCAATACTGCAAGTGGCTGCAAAAATACAAAATATCCGTCAGAGACGTATTTGAAAATCCGAAAAAACAAAATAATTAATATCTTTGCCCCAGATAAGCTGCACTCGGCATAGCCATTCAAACGAGTTTGATGTCTCTGCCCTCATTTGCATTATCTTTGCCGTCGTTATGCGACAGTGGTATATCGTTTCCCTATAATATTCCGGAACAATGACATTGAAAAAAATAATTCTGGCAGGCGTTTCGTTTCTGACCCTTTTCTTATCTGTGGCGCAAGAGCATCCTAAGCGCGAATTTCGCGGAGCTTGGCTCAGCACGATCTGGCAGTCGCGCTACCGTACGCAGACGACCGAAGAAAATAAGGCGTTTATCCGTCGGTCGCTCGATTACCTGCAACAAAACGGATTCAATGCCGTGATATTTCAAGTGCGTCCGCAGTCCGATGCGTTTTACGATTCGCCTTACGAGGCGTGGAGCCGCCATCTGACCGGTACGGCAGGAGAAGCCCCCGATCCGTATTGGGATCCGTTGGCTTATGTCGTGAGTCTGTGCCATGAGCGGAATATGGAACTGCACGCATGGATCAATCCCTATCGGGTGACGGCAACCGAAACCGAGCAACCGTGCCAAGACCATTTGTATCATCAGCATCCCGAATATTTCCTGTGGTATGGCGGTAAATGTTATTTCGATCCCGGGCGTCCCGAGTCGAGCGATCACATTGCCAAGATTGTCCGTGACATCGTGTCGCGTTACGACATAGATGCCATCCACATGGACGACTATTTTTATCCTTATCCCGTAAAGGGCGAATGTTTTCCCGATACGGCAAGTTACCGTATGTATGGTGGCGATATGCCGATCGATGAGTGGCGTCGCGACAATGTGAACCGGCTTGTCGAGCGATTGCAGACCGAAATCAAATCGTTGAAACCGTGGGTGCGTTTCGGCATCAGTCCGTTTGGTATCTATCGCAATTTCGCGACTTGGATCGACGGCAGCAATTCGAACGGATTGCAGAACTACGACGACCTGTATGCCGATGTGTTGTGGTGGGCAGAGAAAGGTTGGGTCGATTATGTGATGCCTCAGCTTTACTGGACATTGCAAAATCCGCCGGCTCCGTCCGAGCATCTGGCTCGTTGGTGGAACCGCCATACGTTCGGACGTCATCTGTATATCGGGCAGGATGTCGTACGTACGATGGATGCGCCCGACTTGGCGAAAGGGAGTAACCAACTGGCACGCAAAATCGAATTAAGCCGTTACCTCGATGCGGTCGGAGGGAATTGCATGTGGCATGGTTATGCGGTTCTCGAAAATTATAAAGGTATTACCGACGAACTGCATGAAAACTATTATGCCTATCCGGCATTCATCCCTGCCTATACCTATATAGATGACAAGTGTCCCGATGCGGTATCGTCGTTGAAAACAGTGCGTACCAACTATGGATTGATGTTGAGCTGGAAATCGAAATCGACCAAAGACGAAATGCAAAAGCATATCTATTATGCCGTTTATCGTTTCGATGCCGGAGAACCGGTCGATTTGTCGCGAATGGATGCATTGGTGACGATTACCCGCAATACCGCTTATCTTTTGCCTTATGCCGACGGTACGCGGAAATACATATATGTAGTGACGGCTTTCGACCGGGTGCATAACGAAAGCGAACCCAAGCAGATTACGGTGAAATTGTAAGCTCGGATTATCCTTGTAACAAGGTTTTCGATCTTGGAAAAGCGACAGAATCGCACTGTTTTTATCTTGGAAAAACGGCAAAATAGTGGATTTTTTTCTTGGAAAAGCGGCAGATTGGTTTCAGAATCCGTTGTTATTTGTTTGTGTCTCCTGTTTAATTTGTTGTTTTATAGTGTTTTATTTCCGTAAATAACAAAGGGACGGCGGGATAATACGAATGTCCCGAACTAATAAATATTCTCGCTATAAATGAAGTGCCCCCAGAAGTTCCATGTCGAACTTTTGGGAGCACTTCTCTATTTTGTGAAAGGGCGGTGTGCTTTCGTTCCGCTTGTGGGGATAAGGACAGATTCTGCTTGCCGACCGCACTGGAATGGAGCCGGGTTATTCCCGATAGTAAACCCGTTTCACACGCGACGATACGGAGGTGAGAATTTCGTAGGGGATCGTATCGATGATCCGGGCTATTTCGGTCACCGGCAGTTGTTCCCCGAATATTTCTACCCGGTCGCCTTCCTTGCAGGGAATATCGGTGACATCTATCAGCGTGACATCCATGCAGATGTTTCCGACAATCGGTGCTTTCTTCCCGTTTACGATCATATACCCGTTGCCCCGGCTCAGATGCCGGTCTAATCCGTCGGCATATCCGATCGGGACGGCAGCGATACGCGAGTCGCGCGATAAGATGCCTTTGCGTCCGTATCCGACAGTTTCACTCTGTTTCAAGTCTTTAATTTCGAGAATGGTACTTTTTAGCGTACTGGCTGTTTTCAGTCCGGGTTCTCCCTCTTCGAGCGGCGATACTCCGTACAGTCCGATACCCAGCCGCACCATATCCATCTGATAGTCGGTGAAACGGGTGATGCCTGCCGTGTTCAGGATATGACGCAGAATACGGTGTGGAGTAAGCGTCTGCAACCGGTCGGCGCAACGGGTGAAGAGTTCGATCTGGTTGAGGGTGAAGTCGTCGAACTGCGGGCTGTCGCTTCCAGCCAGATGCGAGAATACCGATCGGGGAACGATCACGTTCTGCTCTTTCAATGTTTCGATCAGGCGGTCCATATCTTTCTCCTCGAATCCGAGACGGTGCATACCCGAATCTATTTTGATATGTACGGGGTAGTTGGTAACTCCTAACCGTTCGCCTTCGTGTATGATTTTTTCCAGAAGGGCGAAACTGTATATTTCCGGTTCCAGAAAATAACTGAACAGTGTGCGGAAACTACTGATTTCCGGATTCATGACGATGATCGGCATGGTGATGCCCGCTTTGCGCAGTTCGGCGCCTTCGTCGGCTACGGCTACCGCCAGATAGTCTGCACCTCGGTCTTGCAGGGTTTTGGCAAGTTCGTACGATCCGGCTCCGTAACCGAACGCTTTCACCATACAGACGATTTTGGTAGTCGGGTTCAGTTTCTCTTTATAGTACAGGTAATTGCTGACGATCGCATCCAGATTTACTTCCAGTATGGTTTCGTGCAGTTTTAGTTCGAGGGCTTCCGAGATGAGTTCGAATTGAAATTCGCGGGCACCCTTTATCAGAATAAGTTCGTTGTTGAAGTTGCCTAACGGATGTGCTTCCAGAAATTCGTAGGTTGAATCGTAAAATTCTTTCTCTACGTTGAACAGGTAGGCGTTGTCCGAGATCACCGGACCGATACCGATCAGCCGGTCGATGCCTTTGTGCACGATGATGTCGGAAACTTTGCGATACAATGTTGCCGGTGGCAGACCGGTTTGATAGATGTCCGAAAGGATCAGCGTACGGCGCATACCTTTGGCGGCGGCGCGACGGGCTTGAAAATCGAGTGCGATAGTCAGCGAATTGATATCGGAATTGTAGCTGTCGTTGATGATGAGGCAGTTGTTGTTGCCCTCTTTTACCTCCATACGCATGGCTACCGGCTGCAATTTGGGCATCCGCTCGATAATGAGTTCCGAAACGGGCAGGACGTAGAGCATGATTGCCAGACAGTTGATGGCATTTTCGATCGAGGCATCCTCTACGAACGGTATGGTGATGCTGCGTTGGTATTGCAGATAGGTGAAGTCGATGCGGGTGGTTTCCGCTCCTTTGACTATATTCGAAATGTAGAGCGGGCTGTTTACGTTTTTACGCGACCATGCGATCGCGCAAGTTCCGAGGCAACGTTTCTCGATACATTCCTGAATGATCGGGTCGTCGCTGTTGTAGATGATACATTCGCAACCTTCCAGCAGGCTGAGTTTTTCCATACATTTTTGCTGTATCGTCTGGAAACCCTCCTGATGAGCTTCGCCGATGTTGGTGATGACACCGATCGTCGGTTTGATGATGTTTTCCAGTTTCTGCATTTCGTCGGGTTGGGAGATTCCCGCTTCGAAGATTGCCAGTTCGGTTTTTTCGTTCATCTGCCACACCGAGAGGGGAACGCCTATCTGCGAGTTGTAGCTGCGCGGCGAACGCACGATGTTGAAGTTGGGTTGCAACAATTGGTACAGCCACTCTTTGACCGTGGTCTTTCCGTTGCTGCCGGTGATGCCGATCACCGGGATATTGAATTGTCTGCGGTGGTATGCTGCCAAAGCCTGCAAGGCGGCAAGGGTGTCTTTTACCATCAGGAAGTTGGCGTCGCCCATCTGTTTCTGATGTTCCACCTGATGTTCGATTACAAAATTGCGGACGCCTTTTTGATAGAGTTCCTCGATGTAGCGGTGTCCGTCGTTGCGTTCGGTGATCAGGGCGAAGAACAGGGTTTCGTCGGGGAATGTCAGCGACCGGCTGTCGGTCAGCAATGCCGACAGCGTGTAATCGGTGAACGGAGCGGATTTCTCCGCTTTGATGATTCGGGCTATTTCGCTTGTTGTGTAGCTCATACGCATAATGTATTCAGCTTCGATCGGGTTTCCGATATTTCTTTTTCCATATCGAGAAACGGGTATCGTTGTTTTAGTTCTTGGATTTGTCGTAGGGTGTTCGACAGGAATGTCCGGTAGCTTTCGCTTTGCGGAACCAGTGGTCTGTGTTGCAGGGCGGCTGCGATTTTTTCCCAGCGTCGTGCGATCTGACGTGTCTCCTCGTCGAAATATGTATCTTCGAATATCTGGTCGATGTAATCGACAGCAGTCGCTGTCGGATGTGCCATGTCCGATTCGTAAAACCGATAATCGCGCAAGTCGTCCATTACGATTTCATACGACGGAAAGTAGCTGCAATGTCCGAACTGTTGGCAAATCCGGTCGATCGCCAATAGCAGCGTCGCTTTACTCAACTGGTTGTCGTGCATACCGTCACTCAGATGACGGATCGGACTTACCGTGAACAATATACGGGCATCGGGCGCGCATTCGCCCAACTGGGCGATACATTCTTTCCAGCGGGCGACGATTTCATCGACGGTCAGCCGCCGTCGGTCGAAACGGTTTGCTTTCACTTTATGGCAATTGGCGACGACTTGCCCCGTTTCGTGCAGGACATATACGTATGCCGTGCCGAAAGTGATGAAGATATGCCGTACCGATTTCATTCGTTCGTGTGCCTGTTGCAACCGCCGGTTCATTTCGAAAAGGGCGGACGATCGGTCGGGATGGGAAAAACGGGAGTGGTAGGCGAAACTGTGCCATGCACCGTTTTGCTCGAACAGCTCATCCGGTGTCACCGTCTGTCCCTTTGCGATGCGGTCGATCGCGTCGGCAATGGAGTAGGGGTTGTAGAGCGTGCCGAATGGATTGAGGTCGATGTCGAATTTCTTTTCCTGCAATTTCCGTCCGATATTTTCGGCAAAGCAAGAGCCTAATAGCAGGATAGGCTGCGAATGCCGGAGGTATCCCGGTTGGGGCGACGTGGATATCGTAGTTCTGAAATTCATTTTAAATAATTTGAAACCAATGTTTTGTGTATGGCTGTTTTCCTTTTCGGCAATCTCCCGAAAGTCGTTTCTGCAAACAATCAAAATTAGCTAATTATTTTGAATCTCGATTTGCGTAGTACCTCGAAAAAGTATTAAAATTTCAGAAATGGTAAAATAACCACAAAAATATTTGGTATATTACCATTATTGGACTATATTTGCATCACCTATTCTATCGGGGACGATCGTTCGACCGTCCGTAAGCTGGATTCCCGCAAGGAACGAAGCTATGAAATTGTTATTTAAAAGCGAGCGCGACCGTGATTTTTTGAAAGCCTATGAAGATACGCTTCGGTCGTTCGGAAAGAAAGCCCCGTTTATTTCGCGGGCTGAGATTGTACGGGAAACATTACGCCGGGAAGCCCCGCGTTTTTACATTACTTATGAGGAGGCTCGCCGGAATGTGCGCCGGCTGATGTCCGGACGCCCGTTACCCCGTTGCCAGAATCCGTGCAAGCAGGAGATGTATCGGGATTTGACGAACTTGGTACGGCGTTATCTCGAACACAAACCGACCGCATCGTTCAACGATGCTTTGTTTACCATATTGGCAGAATACAAAGCTCCGCGTTTTTATCTGTCGGAGCAGTCGGGAATGCTGTTGCTGTATAAGTTGCAGAAAGGAGGGGTGCGCTCATGAGTTTTCGGGATAAACTGAACGCGCTGCGGACGGCATTGCTCCGCCGGTTGGATTTTCGGAATGTGTTGCCTGCTGTTTTTGTGGCATTGTGTGTCGGCTGTTATTCGGTCGGAATATTATTCGACGCGCCCTCCCGGTTGGGATATGGCACATCGGCTCCGTTTTATACACTGTTCACCTATTCATTTTTCCATGTGTCGTTTCTTCATCTGGCGTTGAATATGGCACTGTTTCTTTGGTTTGTAAAACGTCTCCGACCGTTTTCCTCCGACAACAGGATTTTTGTGTTTGCTTTTGTCGGGGCTTTGTTGGCGGCATGGATCTCTCGGGGAGACCGGTTAGTGGCAGGTGCGAGCGGGATCAATTACGTATTGATCGGTGCGGATTATCTGTTTCGTTTCCGTTCCCTCTATCCTCAATTCCGCGTCTGGCTAACCTATACGGTGTCGTTAGCCGTATCGTTGTTGCTCGGCTTCCTGTTACCCCATTTACCCGGTGCATTACACTTGGTAGCATTCCTATGCGGCGTTTGCTGGGCATCGGCAGTTGTTTATAACCCTTTTAAAAAAGTAATGACATGGATAAGAAAAATGGTTCGGAAGAAGTGACTTTTCATTTCACGATAGAGTCGCTGATGCGTGATCTGTTGGCAGAGAGTACGTATATCGCCCGCACCCGGAAGGCGGAAGATGCAGTGGGCGGATGGAGCGACGACTGGATTCTCACAGACGATGAACTTCCGTTGGTGCGCCGTGGGTTGGATGAAGCGTTTGGCATGATGTACGGGAAATTGCAGGCTTATGTTGTGGCGGCGACAGCCCGGTGTCCCTCAGATGGCGGTATCGACTGGGTATTCCGTCTGCCCGCCGATCGCCGTGCGGCTGTCGAAGAGGTCTTGCGTGACCAGTTGGAGCGTGCCATGGTGGCGTATGTATTGAGTAAATGGTACGTAGGGAAAGATGATGCGCGTGCGGCGTGGCAACTCCAACTTTTTTCATCGTCGTTGTCGGCGGTGTTGGGCGACATCCATACCGTTGTCGGGCGTCGGGCACGCCGTCCCGCCAATTATTGGTAATAAGAAAGATGATGTTCGTCAGGTCCAATCTGCTGCGTTGCCATCGGAATCCGGACTAAGTCGTTTACGCCAGTAAACTCCTGTCGTCCTTATCCTCAGCGTCTTGCGTCTTAGGCATTTTTACGTACCGAAAAGGGGTCGCATCGAAATTTTCATTTCGGTACAACCCCTTTTATGTTTTGCTCTCTTGCATCGGTCTGAGAACCGACCGTGTGATTGCCGGACCTTCTTTGCGATTAATGGCAGCCGCCGCAACCTTCGTCGCAGCATTCTCCGCAACCGCCGTCGTGACCGCAACCGCCGCAACCGTGTTTCGGGTGCAGTTCTTCTTCGGTAGCATCGCGTACCAGTTTCACTACACCGACGTAGTGCAGGTCTTCTCCGGCAAGCGGGTGATTGAAGTCCATTGTCACTTTGCTGTCGGTTACTTTCAACACCGAGCCGTTGATGCGGTATCCGTCTGCTGTCATCATCGGGATCGTGTTGCCTTCGAATACAACTTTGTCATCGAATTTTCCATCGACAAAGAAAATTTCTTTATCCAGTTCCATGACATGTTCTTCGTTGCGTTCGCCGAATGCTTCGTCTACTGTCAGAACGATATCGAATTTATCGCCTTGTTTCATGCCTTCCAACCGTTTCATCAATTCCGGGAGTACATTTTGCTCCACGCCGAAGACAAAGCGGTCGGGCAGTTCGTCGGTAGCACGCATCATAAGTGTTTCGTCGTCGCCCGATCCGGCGTACAGGTCGTAGGTGAGTTCCACCAATTTACCGGGTTTAATTTCCATAGAATTTCAGTTTTATATATAAATGATTTTTATCTTGATTTTGTTTGTATGCCGTCCTGTTTTTATTATTCCGTCGGATTGAACTTTCGGATATATTCTTCCAGAATCTTCCGTACGTTGAAATAGAATCCTTCGAAGTTCAGCGGATTTTCTCCTACGGCTACATAATCGTAGTAAGGTTCTACGAATGAGTAGTGCGTACCTGTCAGCCCGATACGGTTGATGATGTTGTATTCATGGGTGGGGTGAATAACGATCCATGCGGTTTCGGGCGATTCGCCGTCGCCGGTAGAGAATATTGTATCGACAATGCGGCGCAGCCGATGTTCCCAGATTGCGGCTTCTTGGGTCTCGCCTTTCTCTTTCAATGCGTAGATCAACAGATTCATCTGTCGCAGGTCGAACGGGAAATCATCCAGCGTATGTCGGGCATACCATACGATGCTGTCGCATTCGGCTGGCGTATGTTCCAGCTTGGTGTATAGCTCGTTCTTGACGTTGGCGTAGACAGAGGTCCGGTACGGATTGTATTCTTCCTGAAAGGCATAGCCGATATACAGATGCAGATACTCGTCGTCCGACAACGTGGTGTCGTTGCTCAGATAGCGTTGCATCAGTGCGGGATAGAAAAAGGGGGACTGCCGGTCTCCGACCGCCCGTTCGATAGCATCGAAATCGACAGCGTCCGATTGAGCCGTACAAGGTAAAGATGTGAGGCAGAATATGAATAAGATAAAAAGAATATGTTTCATTCGGGTCGATTTGTTTCCTTGTGCTGGCAGCATCCTTTTTGCCGGTGCTGCAAACACGGGGATAATAAGCGTACAAAGATAACGCTTACAAACGAATTTATCTCTTGTTGTCCCGAACAAAATTTGCCGGTCGGTTATACGACGGCAACGAAAGCGGCGATAATGATGCCGATACAGATTGCCATTTTGATGCCGCTGCCGATAAAAAATGCCAGCAACGATCCGGTGGCTGCTTTGGTGGCTTGCCCGATCGGTGTCCGCAAAAAAATGATTTCGCCGATGAGCGCACCTAAGAACGGACCGATTATCAAGCCGGGAATGCCGAGCGGAAGTCCGACGATCAGTCCGATAAACGAACCGTAACCGGCATATTTCGATCCGCCGAACCGTTGCGTCATCCACGAGGGGAGTACAAAATCGAGTATGGTTACCAATAGGACGATAACGCCCCATACGATAAGAGCCGGGATGCCGATCTCTCCGAAACGGCTCCAAGCGATGAATAGCAAACCGAGATAACTGAGCGGCGGTCCGGGTATCACCGGGGCGAAGCACCCTACCAGCCCGGCGACTAACCCGATGATGCCGAGTATGACGAGAACAATATCCATGCGGTCGGGGTTATTCTTTTTTGTCGTTGTGCTTTAATACTTTGGCATCCAAGTAGAAAACGATCTCTTCGGCGAGGTTGTTGGTGTGGTCGCCGATCCGTTCGAGACGGCGCACGATGCCGAAAAGGTGAAGGCATTCCAACGCCCGTTCGGGGAATTGTTGCAGGTATTCGGCAATAATCGGTGCGGCTTCCGAGTTGAGTTTGTCTACCTGATAATCCATTTCGAAAATTGCGATAGCCAAGTCCGAGCGTTCTTCGATCAAAGCCTCTTTCGCTTTGTTCAACATCTCCTTCACGATGTTCAGCATTTCCTGTATGCCTGCTTTTTCGAACAGTTCGGCTTCGATATTGGACGACGGATAGTCAATGACGAACCGGGCTATGCCGTCGCAGAAGTCGGCGATCCGTTCGAGGTTGGTGCTGATCTTCATCATTGCCAAAGTGAATCGCAGGTCTAAGGCTACGGGGTGGTACAATCCGATAATGTCTTCGCAGTCGCTGTCTATTTTCAGTTCGAATGCGTTTACCCGTTTTTCACGGACAGAAACTTCGCGGGCTAAATCCTTATTGAGCGAAATCAATGCCTCGCCGGCGCGGTTCAATTGTGCTCCGACCAATGTCCACATCTCCAAAACCTCTTTTTTCAGGTCGTCGAGTTCTTTCTCTATATAAATCATCTTTGCAAACGTTTTTTGTTTCATTCTATTTTGGCTCCGACAAGTCTCTCCGGTAGCCCGACAGGAGGGGGCAGAGGGGATGAAATCGGATGTCGCAAAAAAACAAATAGAATATTACCGCATAGTTACGAATTTTTTACAAATCTATTACAATCCCTTTCTTTTAATATTCCGTAAAAAATATTGTGGGATAAAATTGCAAAAAACGAACGGCTTTCTTTTGGCGTATTTCCGAAATCTGTGTATATTTGCAACTCCATTCGCGGATGTGGCGTAATTGGTAGCCGCGCTAGACTTAGGATCTAGTGTCTTACGACGTATGGGTTCGAGTCCCTTCATCCGCACCGAAGAAAATGTGTCGAACGATCGGCGCATTTTTTTTGTTTTAGATTCTCAGTTCCCAATCAACGCTGCGTTTCGGTATGGTCTGTTCAAGTTTTTACTTGATCTCTTCGGCTCTCGGCTTGCAGTTCTTTTATAATCTCTTCGGCGATAGCGATAAATCGGGTAAGATAATCGGTGTTTTGTCTATTGTCCGGTTGCTCTGTTCGATATACCTTTGTACCGGTTTACCAATCGGTCAGATGTATGAAATCAATAAAAAAGATACGTATGGTGGCACTTGTGATTCTTTCTGTCCTCTCGGTATTGATACTTTCGGTTGCTGCTTTTCTGCAATCGCCTCGATTCGGCAGGTTGCCACGGGGTGAACGTCAGGCGAGGATCGAACGTTCGCCGAACTATCGCGAAGGTCAATTCCGCAATCGACAATCTTTGCCTCAGTTTACTTCCGATAAAGGAGTTTTCGGAAACTTGGTGGCATTTCTGACCGATAAAAATCCCGGGCTGCGTCCTCGAACGGATTTGCCTGTGGTGAAAACCGATTTGTCGGCGTTGGATCGTGAAACGGATTGGCTGGTTTGGTTCGGACACTCCTCTTATCTGCTTCAATTGGCGGGGCGTCGTATATTGGTCGATCCCGTATTCCGGATGGCGTCGCCGGTATCGTTTGTCAATCGCCCGTTCAAGGGAACGGATATATATTCGCCCGATGATATGCCCGATATAGATTATCTGGTGATTACACACGACCATTGGGACCATCTCGATTATCGTACGGTCACCGAGTTGAAACTCCGTATCGGGAAAGTTGTTTGTGCCTTGGGCGTTGGAGAACATTTCGAACGGTGGGGCTTTTCGCCCGATCGTATCATCGAACTGGATTGGGATGAGGATGCACGGCTCGATTCGCTTTTGACGGTCAGTTGTTTGCCTACCCATCATTTTTCGGGAAGAGGTTTGTTGCCGAATCGTACCCTTTGGGCTTCGTATTTGCTGCATGCGGATACGGGGCGGAATGTTTACATAGGTGGTGACGGCGGATATGGGGCGCATTATGCCGCGATCGGGCGGCGTTTTCCCGATATCGATCTGGCGATCATGGAAAACGGGCAATACGATCGGGCTTGGAAACATATCCATTTGATGCCGAACGATTTGGAAAAAGCCATCCGTGATTTAAATCCCCGGAAAGTACTGACTGTACATCATGCCAAGTATGCTCTTGCCAAACACCGTTGGGATGAACCGTTGGATCATATTTCATTGATGACGGAAAAAGATTCGTTGCTCCTTTTTTCTCCCATGATCGGAGAACCGGTTTATTGGGCGGATTCGGTACCCGTATTGTCAAAGTGGTGGGATACCTGCCGGTAGCTGGTTTATTAAACCGTAAAAATGGTATGATCTTCTGTATTTTGTATCAGCATCATTCCTTATAAACGATTTATCTTTGTAGAAGATAAGCTGCATCTCGGCATAGCCATTCAAACGAGTTTGATGTCTCTGCTCTCGATTTGCATTATCTTTGTACCAGTCAAGCAAGGATCGACATACCGGACTTGTGTAGATTTGGAGTAGTGTTTTGGAATATCCCGAAGTTTAGGCTTCGGGATATTTTTATTTTATTGAAATTGTACTCGCCAGATATGTTTATAGCGAGTACAATTTCTGAGCTTTAACTGTCTTGATATTAGGTTTTGGGGTTGATCCTGCTTTTATTTAACAGTCGCTTTTATGAATCTGGGGGTTGCGGGATTTTCGGAGTCTTGTTGGAACATGGGAGAATATTTACCAACGGGCATATCAGACAAAACGAAAACATTACATTTTCTTCCAGCGATGACTTTGTCTGTTACAGCGGTATTGATAGCAGTAGCAAGCATTCCTACGGCTAATCCGATAAGACTATTCCCTCCGTTTATACTGGTATCGACTCTAATATTTCCTTCTTTGGTATATAAGATTTCACCTGTTTTTGTAGACCTGAGAATGTATTCTATTTTGACTTTCAAATCTCCGGAAGCCATATTCCTTTCCCAGTTTTTAATGATGGTAAACATTGCGGCATCGGCTCCAAGTATGTTCTTAAAAGGAGATAAATCGCCTTCAATAAACATTTCTGCATCATAAGCACTTTCTTGCTGGAACATTTCCATTGTTAAATACGGCGAATATACATAATAACCTTTTTCGCATAGAGGTTGGTACATCGTTGTATAGAAGTAATCTTTTGCTTCGGCATGGGTTGTTTGATTTATGGGAGGCATGATGGCGATAGTTTGAGGCTTTTCCTCATACATGGCGGGATATGATTCTCCTAATGTCTTTGTTACTGTACAGGATATTAAAGACGTCAGTATAATGGTCAATATGATTATCTTTTTCATTTTTCAAGTTGTTTTATGATACGTGAAATATATTTTTCGGATTCTGGATAAAGCTTGATTTCCATTCGTAATAAATCTAATCCTTCTTTTTGTTTTCCACTCATATAAAGCATATAACCGTATTCCGCACTAAGTCCGGGCGGTACAACGCCTCGTATCCCTTTTTGTTTTTCCGAAAGTTTCTGATATTCTTCTAACACTTTGATTTTTAGTTCCTCGGTTTGCTTTTTGTGGTATTGATAAGTCGTGTCTTCATAATCATACCATGAATATAAATTTTTTGTTGTAGAACAAGATCCGAGTGTTATTGCTACTATGATTGCGATAAATAGTTTTTTCATTATGGTAAAATAATTTGTTTAACATCTTGTGGCGATACGAAAACTTTTTTTTGATAAATGGTTTTTCCCTTGTAGTTCACTTTCAATGAATGAGCCCCGGTACGAACGCCGTATTGTGAACCTTTTAGGTATGCTTTGGACTGTTTTATAACTTTTGCATCAAAAGTTTCGATATCATCGATTGTAACTTGAATTTCTTTTCCTGCATATTCATGAGAACTGACGAACAGTAAATATGCTATATCTTCTTTTCCGCTTTGTTGGGCAATCGGGTAGTTTGCTTTGCAGCCGAAAAGTAACAAGGTGAGGGTGAATAAAATCAATAACTTTTTCATTTGGATTCTTCTATTATGTAATTGTTCATGTTTGTCGAGTCTATATCTTCTTGTGTCGTTACTTCGACGAAAGAATATTGTGTTTCCGGTGTTTCTCCTCCTGTCATAAGGACTTTGACTTTTCCTACTTTTTTACCGGGAAGGGTAATTATAATACCGGTTTGAGGGTTCTTGACTTGCTTCCCTTTTGTCATGATAGAAAAGATCATATCTTTTTTTATACCTTGACTATCGCCTCCGGCAATCAATATACCGTCGGCATCGTAAGAGAGAAAATAAGTTCTCCATGGACTGTCGGTGCATTTATTAATGATGTTTTCTACTAATTGCCCGATGGCTTCCGAGATGGCTTTGTCGCTTAATGTTGCATCGAAACTGGCTTGCCCGCCGATTCCCATTGTCGTTTTTGTTGTTAATTCTGCTGTACCTTTGGCTTCGTCGGAGTAGATAATGAGTCCCGTGGCAACATCGACCAAACGTATAGATACGGCAGCTTCTACTGCTTGTGTTTTTTGAGAGGTAAAAACGCCATTCTTTCCGGTATTTTTTCGCCCATATTCGGTTATGGAGCCGATAATCAAATAGTCTGCACCTATGGAGGCTGCTATATTTTCTCCTTTTTGGCACTCTTTCATAAGAGCTGAAAGGTCATTCCTTTCAAGAAGAAGAAATTTACCGGATGACGCTAATTTGGCGGAAAGAATATCCAATGCCTGTTTACCCATTGGGTCGTTTTCTTTATCGTAAAAGATACCTTTTGCGTATTGTGTTTCGTTTGAAAAACGACCTATCGCAACCTTCCGTTTAAGTTTCATCCCTTCGCTTTGTTCTTGAATAGGAGGCTCGATAATTTCTGTTTTGCGTTGTGCTGACATTTCTCCGAACATCATTAACGCGATTGCTAAAAAGAATAACCTGTTCATGTGATATATATGTTTTAAATTATAAATAGGCATATTTCACAGAACCGTATTTTTGTTCGGAACTTATCCGATAAAATAAAAATACGTGAAGCTGCATTGCCTCATCTTCGTATACAGGTGCTAGGAAAACCTTTATGAACAGATGCGGAAATAACAGCCCCACGCATATGCGTGGAGACCATTACACCTTCTCCTGTTCATCGTATTGTGAAGTTTCCTAGGCTTTGTATACGCAGGATGAAGACATAACGTCTCGTTTCTAATATGTCTGTCATGTTTGCCGATTATGGCAAATGACATCGCAAATGTATTTAATATTATTTAGAAAAAGAATAGATGTGCTGAATTTCGTATTTTAATTTCAAGAGTTTATCGCTATGGATTGTGATTGAACTATTGATCTTTGTGAAAATATTGTTGTCTGCTGTAACGCCGGGTTGAGTTCGATTTGGGTTTGTAAGTCGGATTTTATGAACTTCTCCTGATCAGACAAAATTTGTTATGTCTGTTTGATAGGAGCGTATTGTGGAGGAGGACAATTGAGAAGTGGAGAAAGAGAAAACGAAAAAGGTTGCCTGTTTGTCAGACAACCTTTTCGAGCCACGACCGGGACTCGAACCCGGGACCTTTTCGTTACGAATGAAATGCTCTACCAACTGAGCTATTGTGGCAATTGCGGTGCAAATGTAACGCTTTTTTGAATACCTGCAAACATTTCAGCGCATTTTTTTTGACCTATTTTTTGTCTGTAATCCGTTACGGGCAGGCTATTGTGTCCGATTCGGATAGTACGTTTGTTTGCCGGATTGTGTTGCCTGCTTTATTATCAGTTTCTTATCTCCATTCGGCAAAGTAAAATGCGCGGTTGGTCGGGAGGGTCGGTTTTATTTATCGGGGACGTGGGTATAAGGATGTCGTATTGGGGGCACAACAAAAAGGGCATCGAAAACTTGCAGCCTATTTCGATGCCCTCTCTTTTATGTTATTCTCTATTTCGGAATCTCGGTTTAGAAACTGAACGATTGCGAACTGTACACCAATTTGATTTTGATGTTTTCTTTATCTATCCGGGCTTGTGCCGGTTGGGTTATATACGGTACGATGTCTGAAATAATCGTTTGATTGTTAGATGTTTCGGTATATACCCATATCGGGGTCAGTACGATCTCTTCGTCTTCTGCCGTGGCGTTCCCCTGATAATTCTCTTCCCGTTTCATGATTTCCAGAATGTAATTGCGTATATTCCCGAAATCGTATGTGCGGGTCGATTCGTTCAACTGGGCATAGAATGTATTGGTATCGTCGGTCAGCTGTTTGCTTTGGAAAAATTTATCCTTTTCCGATTTCCGGACGAACAATAAATATTGCGGCGGGTTGATGCCGAAATTGTTTTTGGGATTGGCGAAAATCGGCACGGAGAAATTTACTCCATTCAGAATACCTTGTGAATATTTGCCTTCTTTCGATTCGGTGGCTTCTCTGAACCGGTTGATAATATCTTGGGCGGGGAAATGAATGACGGCGTCGAGACCGGCAGGCGACTGGATATAAAGTTCTCCCTGTTCCACCCGGCTGAGTATATCTTCCGAAATTTCCGTGCGTATCAGGTTGTTGCAGATTACCTCGGGTGTGATTGCCATATATACTTGTGCCGCATTGTAGGTACTGTCTACTTCGTCGATGATCTCGTTTTTCTTATAATACATACTGACAATCGCCTGCTGTATATTCAACAGGTTTCCGTTGCCATACGAACTTTGTACGTACATGCCTGCAAATACATTCTCGGTGAACAGGCGCGGGGTGCTGAAATTATTCGGGTTTTCGCGATAGCTGTTGAATAACTCCTTGCCCAATTCGATCGGCAATTTCACCGATACGGTTTTGTATCCTAATTTTTGTTGGCTCGAAGGCAATCCGAGAACAGACGCATTATAGCTTCGGCGGATCAACAGGTCGTCGGGCGAATAGTATTCCGACGGGTCGATGTTGCTATACACCGGTTTGCCGATCGTTTTATTCAATCGGTAAACGCTCAACTGCATCGGTGCCAAAGAGTCGCCGATAAACGAGTCGTATGAAAAATTGAGCGACAGGACAAGCGAATCGAGACTCTCTTCCGTTACGCCGGTCGTGTCGATGGATATGGCAGGCATGAACTGGGAGATGAAATCGGAACTCAGTTTGCCATATTTGGGTATCTCTACATTTCCCAATAATTGTGTGACGGTACGGTTAGGTACAGCCTCCAATAAAGTCGAATAGTTGTCGTCGCCGTCGAAAGAGAAAATGGAGTCGGCAGTGATCTCTATTTTCGAATTATCGACGGAAGCTCCGATGTCGCTTATATCATCATTACATGCAATCAACGCGGTGGCAAGCAATAAACCGGAAAGCCACAAATTTTTCATTTTCATTTTTACCTTAAATCGTTATGATTGAGAGTCGCCCAGTATCTCGTCGTAGAATTGGTTATAGCGGTCGATATACTCTTCGGGCGATTGATAGCCGAGGAACGGAATGTTGTTTGCCTGGGCAAAATCTTGCAGTCCGGGTTGTATGGTCGGGCTGGCTTGTATAACGCCGTCGGCATATTGTATCGCCAGTCTGTTCAACATGTCGAAGTTCACTTCCGTATCGGGTTGGAACGGCAGGTCGGACAATTCGACACCGTCGAGCAACAGTTTGTTGGCGAAGTTCGGGTTGAACGGCGTTCCAAAAGGTCGGTCGTAAACCGAGTAAATCACTTTCGAGTGTTGGAACGACGGATCCTCGGCATACGCTTTCTTTATGTACAATGGGGTTAAAGCCGTCATCCAGCCGTGGCAATGGATGATGTCGGGAGTCCAACGCAGTTTCTTTACAGTCTCCATTACCCCCCGTACAAAGAATATGGCACGTTCGTCGTTGTCTTCCCGATTATCTTCGTCTTCCATCGTCTCTCCGCCTTTGCGCAGGAAATAATCGTCGTTGTCGATGAAGTAAACCTGCATGCGGGCTGATTGTATCGACGCCACTTTGATGATCAGCGGATGGTCTGTGTCGTCGATGATCAAGTTCATTCCCGATAAGCGGATTACCTCGTGCAATTGATTCCGGCGTTCGTTTATCCCTCCGTATTTCGGCATGAAAGTCCGTATTTCCCGTCCTCGTTCCTGAATTCCTTGCGGAAGGTTACGACAAACCGTGGCGATTTCCGATGCCGGCAGATAAGGTTCTATCTCTTGTGCGATAAACAGTACTTTTGTTACACCCATTATAAAATCTCTCTTTGTTTTGTCGGCAGATCGCCTCCCCCGGTTTCACGAGGCAGACTATGCCGTATTTTAATTATCAGGCAAATATAGTGAAAGGCGAGAGCAGAGACAAATTTATTTGAACTATGCCGAGCCGCATCCTATATTCGCGCATAGCGCAAAGATAGCGAAAGGCGAGAGCAGAGACAAATTTATTTGAACTATGCCGGGCCGCACCCTATATTCGCGCATAGCGCAAAGATACAAAAAAAATAGCGTAAAAAGTCAAATATTAGAAGTATTAACACCGAATCGGGTTAAAAACCCCGTTTCTGTCGGTAAAAGCCGGATAGGAACCGGGTGTGTATTTAAAAATTTTCGCTTTTGCTTTCTTAGTTGCCATTTATTTATTTCTTTTGCACCGATTTTTAAAACATAACTATGGAAGTTTTTGCAAAAATCGCTGACTTACAGCGGAAAATAGCTGCCGACAAAGCTGCCGGTAAGAAAATAGGGTTGGTGCCTACCATGGGTGCTTTACATGCCGGACACTTGGCTTTGGTAAAACGGGCGGTTGAAGAAAACGATGCGGTGGTTGTCAGCGTATTTGTGAATCCGACGCAGTTCAACGACAAGAACGATCTGGCTCTCTATCCCCGTACGCTCGATGCCGATTGCCGCTTGTTGGAATCGGTCGATTGTTCGTATGTCTTTGCGCCGAGTGTCGAGGAAATTTATCCCGAAGAAGATACTCGTGTGTTCCAACTGGGAGCAGTTGCCGAGGTTATGGAAGGCAAACACCGTCCGGGACACTTCAACGGTGTGGCTCAGATCGTCAGCAAACTGTTCGACATCGTTGCACCCGACAATGCCTATTTCGGTGAAAAAGATTTCCAGCAGATCGCTGTGATCCGGGCTATGGCGGCGCAGTTGGGATATACGTTCAATATCGTGGCGTGCCCGATCGTCCGTGAAGAAGACGGTCTGGCGTTAAGCAGCCGTAATACGCGCCTGACCGGGGAGCAGAGAAGAAATGCGCCGAAAATAGCCGAAACATTGTTTAAAAGCCGTACCTTTGCCGAGACACATTCGGTACAGGAAACCATCGACTTTGTCGTTACGACGCTTAACGCCGTTCCCGAAATGGAAGTGGAATATTACGAAATCGTAGACGGCAATACCTTGCAACCCATTCACGATTGGAACGATTCGGCATATATCGTAGGTTGCATTACCGTATATAATGGTGCGGTGCGGTTGATCGACAATATAGCCTATCGGCGTTGATTCCGGTTTCTTGGATTGAAAAAACACAACTAAAATATGTTAGTAGAAGTAGTAAAATCGAAAATTCATCGGGTTACGGTAACGCAAGCCGATCTGAATTATATCGGGAGCATCACCATCGACGAAGACCTGCTCGATGCCGCAAATATTATCCCCAACGAAAAAGTAGCGATTGTCAATAACAACAATGGCGAACGATTCGAAACTTATGTCATTAAGGGCGAACGCGGTTCGGGAATGATCTGCCTGAACGGTGCAGCGGCACGCAAGGTGCAACCCGGCGATGTCATTATCATCATGGCGTTTGCGTGGATGGAGTTTGAAGAAGCCAAACATTTTGTGCCGGCAGTAGTATTCCCCGATACGGCAACCAATAAATTGCTTTAATCGTCTAACCGATAAGAATAAACTAAGGAGATGCGACCTAAAAATGGAAACATCTCCTTTTGTTGTGTACGGATTTTTTCGTATTTTTGCCACCTCATTAGTAAGAAAATAAGCAAAAACCGGATATAAGACCATGTTTGAAAATTTAAGTGAAAGACTCGAACGCTCGTTTAAGATCCTCAAAGGCGAGGGTAAGATTACCGAGATAAACGTAGCCGAGACCTTGAAAGATGTACGTCGCGCATTGCTCGATGCCGATGTCAATTATAAAGTAGCCAAGCAGTTTACCGATACGGTAAAGGCGAAAGCTCTCGGACAGGATGTGCTGACTGCCGTCCGTCCTGGACAATTGATGGTGAAAATCGTCCACGACGAACTGGCACTGTTGATGGGTGGCGACGCTGTCGATATCAACCTGTCGAAATCGCCTTCGGTGATATTGATGTCGGGTCTGCAAGGTTCCGGTAAAACCACGTTCTCCGGGAAATTGGCGAAGATGCTCAAATCGAAGAAAGCCAAACGTCCGTTGTTGGTAGCCTGCGACGTCTACCGTCCGGCGGCAATCGACCAGTTGAAGGTGTTGGGTGAGCAAATCGAGGTACCGGTTTATACCGAGGAGGGAAGCAAAGATCCTGTTTCGATAGCACGTCATGCGGTCAAATACGCAAAAGAAAACAATCTCGATCTGGTCATTATCGATACCGCAGGTCGTCTGGCAGTCGATGAGCAGATGATGAAAGAGATCCGGGAGATCAAGGATGCTGTCGAACCGAACGAAATTTTGTTTGTGGTCGATGCCATGACCGGACAGGATGCCGTGAATACGGCGAAGGAGTTCAACGACTGCCTCGATTTCGACGGTGTGATCCTGACCAAACTCGATGGCGATACCCGTGGCGGTGCCGCGCTCTCTATCCGTACGGTGGTGAACAAACCGATTAAATTTGTCGGTACGGGCGAAAAACTCGATGCACTCGATGTATTCCACCCCTCCCGTATGGCAGACCGTATTCTCGGTATGGGTGACATCGTGTCGTTGGTGGAACGTGCGCAAGAACAATACGATGAGGAAGAAGCCAAACGGTTGCAGCGGAAAATCGCCAAGAACCAATTCGATTTCAACGACTTCATCAGCCAGATACAGCAGATTAAGAAAATGGGTAATCTGAAAGACCTTGCGTCGATGATTCCCGGTGTCGGAAAGGCAATTAAAGATATGGACATCGACGACAATGCATTCAAGAGCATCGAAGCGATTATCTATTCCATGACTCCGGCAGAGCGTTCCAATCCCGAACTTCTCAACGGAAGCCGCCGTCAGCGTATCGCCAAGGGTAGCGGAACTTCCATTCAGGAAGTGAACCGCCTATTGAAACAATTCGACCAGACCCGCAAAATGATGCGGATGGTAACCCAGTCGAAAGGCGCGATGGGAATGATGAAAGGAATGAAGCGGAGATAACCTGCGCTATACGTTCAAGCACTGCCGGATGCGCTGTCGCCCCGATACGGGCGGTAGGGAATCCGGCAGTGCCGTTTTCAGGCGCAACCGGTCAGACCTTTTCCGGGGGACTAAGGTATTCCGCATCGAATAAAAGGAGCCGGAGGGGGCGTTTATTGAAAATCTAAAATCTAAAATAAACTGCAAGCCGAGCGCAGAAGCCGCCAAGAGAAACTTGGACGGATTATGCCAAGGCGCAGCGTTTATTATGAAAATCAACTGCAAGCCGTGTGTAGACGTAGTCAAGTGAAACCTTGAACCGATTATGCCGGGGTGTAGCGTTTATTGGAAACCAAAAGTTTAAAATATATTTCTATGGAACTCATTGACGGAAAAGCCGTGGCGGATCAGATCAAAGCCGAGATAGCCCGGGAAGTTGAAACCATTTTGGCAAACGGCGGAAGAGCTCCGCATCTGGCTGCCATATTAGTCGGACACGACGGTGGCAGTGAAACCTATGTTGCCCATAAAGTAAAAGCGTGTGAACAATGCGGATTCAAATCCACGTTGATCCGTTACGAAGCCGATGTCACGGAAGAAGAGTTGCTCCGGAAAGTCGATGAATTGAATCGGGATCAGGATGTCGATGGATTTATCGTACAATTACCGTTGCCTCGTCATATCTCCGAACAGAAAGTAATCGAGGCGATCGACTATCGGAAAGATGTCGATGGATTCCATCCGATCAATGTCGGGCGTATGTCGATCGGACTTCCCTGTTTCGTATCTGCCACTCCTGCCGGCATTATGGAACTGCTTTCGCGTTACCATATCGAGACGAAAGGAAAACGGTGCGTTGTTCTCGGTCGCAGTAATATAGTCGGCAAACCGGTGGCATCGCTGATGATGCAGAAATCCAATCCGGGGAATGCTACCGTTACGGTCTGCCATAGCGCCACGCCCGATATCAAAGAAATTTGCCGCGAGGCGGATATTATCATCGCGGCACTCGGATCGCCCGAATTTGTGACTGCCGATATGGTGAAAGAAGGTGCGACTGTAATCGATGTCGGTACTACACGGGTGCCGTCTACCCTTACGAAGTCGGGCTTTAAACTTACCGGCGATGTGAAATTCGACGAAGTTGCCCCGCGTTGTGCATACATTACTCCCGTGCCGGGCGGAGTAGGACCGATGACGATCGTTTCGTTGATGAAAAATACACTTCTTGCCGCACAGAAAGCGATTTATCGATGATACTTTCGTTGCTCTTGCAACTGCTTTCGGCGTTGCCGTCCGCGCCTCTTTATCCCGACGAGGAGATCACCCTGCTCTTCGTCGGCGATGCCATGCAACATGCCGGACAAATCGCTTCGGCAAAGAATTTCGGGTACGATTATACACCGTGTTTCGAAGCCGTTGCCGATGAGGTCGGACGGGCGGATTATGCCGTAGTGAATCTGGAAGTCCCTTTGGGAGGGAAACCCTATACCGGCTATCCTTGTTTCAGTGCGCCCGATTCCTATGCCGAAGCCTTGCAGCGTGTCGGGTTCGATTTGCAGCTCAATGCCAATAATCATGCGCTCGACCGTTCGTCAGCCGGATTGAAACGGACTATCCATGTGCTCGATTCGTTGCATGTAGCCCATGTCGGGACTTATCTTTCCGATTATGACCGCTCCGAACGTTATCCCTATTTGTGCCGGGTCGGACACTTCCGTATCGCTTTTCTCAACTATACCTACGGGACCAACGGCATCCGGGTATCGCCTCCCTGCCGGATAAACTATATCGACCGGGAGCAGATACGGGACGATGTGCGGTGTGCCCGGAGATTGGGGGCAGACCTGATCGTTGCCTGTATGCACTGGGGGGAAGAATATAAACTGATACATAATGCCGGGCAGGCGCGTTGTGCCGAAATGTTGATAGAGGAGGGCGTACAGCTCGTCATCGGAGCACATCCGCATGTCGTCCAGCCGATGGAGATGCGTTATCATGCCAATGGCGAACCACAGGCGTTGATCGTCTATTCGTTGGGCAATTTTATTTCCAATATGAATACTGCCGATACGCGGGGCGGGGCGATGGTGCGGGTCGTTATCGGACGAAAGGACGGGATGCCGGTTGTCCGCCGTGCCGATTATGCATTGCTTTATACCTTACGTCCCGAGAATGATTCGGAACCTTTTCGGATAGTTCCCGCAGCAAAACTTCCTGCCGACACTACCTATTCCGAGAAACGTCGTAACGAATGTGCTTTGTTCCTGAAAAATGCAAGGGCGGTATTCTCTCGCTATAACCGGGGCGTGGACGAATATACATTCTGATGCGGAATGTCGGTTGTCGGTTGAAGTACCGTAGGATGAATTGCTGTGACGGATAATTCCCTGATTGGAAATCTCGATGGGAGCTTTTTGTGCTTCCGAAAAAAATAATCGGTCGTGGATAAAAAAAGAGTCAAACTCTTGCGTATGTCAAAAAGATGCTCTATCTTTGCATCACCATTTGAGAAATGGTGAATGTAGCTCAGTTGGTTAGAGCATTGGATTGTGGTTCCAAGGGTCGTGGGTTCGAGTCCCATCTTTCACCCTTCAAAACGGAAAAAGGTCGGTTCGTCCGACCTTTTTCCGTTTTTTTTGTCCCCCGGGGGGGGCGCGTGCTAAATATATCTTATAGCAAAGATATTGCTTTTTTTTAGTTTGGGCAGGTGGTTTACTATACTTCGAAGAGTATCAGCCGATAAACTGTCATATCCGTGGATGATATAGTTTCTTGCCTCCGCGATCTTGCGCGAGTTGGCAATAGTGATATCCTTCTCTGTTTTTAAGATTCATGGATATGAAGTTCCACAATTTGATTATGTCGAAGGGTTGTCTGACAAGTCAGGTTTTAATGATTTTACCCTCGCCAAAACAAACTCTGACGAGGGCGACTTATATACAAAAAACGCTGCACCGGATGATGCAGCGTTTTTTGTATAGGGAATGGTTCGGTTATCGAACCAATACTTTATGAACGGACGATCCGTTTACACGAACCATGTAAATACCGCTTGCCGGAACTTCCAATACGGCTTTTGAGCCGACAGCTACACTGGCAGCTACTTGGCAACCCGATACATTGAACAGTTCTACATTTTCGATACCGTTACCGCTTACATAGATAACGCCGTTTGCTGCATAAACCTGTATGTCGGTGGCAACACCTTGTTCGATACCTGAGCCGGTGCTGATATCGGCTTTACTGCGCGGAGCGATTATAGTTCCGGCTCCGCTGGTCGATACGCCGACGATCGTAGCCGTTGTTGTAGGAATTGCTTCTCCGATCAAGTCGTTATCCGGTAATATCCACATTTCGATAGTTTCGGATTCTTGTGTAACGGTCGGACGTACGGATGTGGAGAATGTAGGTTCGGTCGAGGAAATTTCTGCATGCTCGATTTTAAGCAGGCGGCTTTCATATTTTTTCGGTTCGGCTTTCAGTCCGGCAATCGTTACGACGGTCGGAACGACTTCGTTTCCGCTCGAAACTACTTCATATCCGAGGAGCGGTTCGAACGACAGTGAACCCGTACTGCTGACAAGCATACCGAGCGAAAGTTTCAGTTTGTCTCCGACGGCGGGAACATCTTCTGCCGATCCGATCGTAATACCGGCGGTAGCATCTTCGGCATAGATATAAGACATTCCACTTGCATTCGGACGAACCAAAGAGACGGTGACTTCGCAGTCGAGCAGGTAGAAATGCTCCTCATTGATAGGCAGATTACGGAACTCGGCAACGGTCGAAGCACTGTGCACAACTAAGGCATACCAGTCGATAGCAACTGTTTTTGTCGTTTCACCCGACGCGAGGGTCATGGTGATCGGACCCATTTCTTGGGTCGGAGTCAGAGTGACAGTCAGATCGACTCCATTTTCCGACATGGCATCTGCGGCGGCGATGGTTGTCGCGGACAGCGTTACTTGGCTTACATCCACATCGTCGTCAGCCGTTAAAGTGATGGTAATATCTTCGGTCAGGTTTTCGGCTTTGACATTGACTACGCCGTTATAACTTTCACCTACACCAGCCATCATCGCGTCGGCATTCTCAAATTCTACGAACTCCGGATTCACGGCGATCGACGGTGTTGCCGGTGTCGGGGGTGTCGGTGTCGTACTTTCGAACAAGTCAGCCCATGCGGTAGCTACCCGTACGTCGTCGAATTCGATTTTGGGGACGGAAGTGGTGGCTGTTGCGGCTTGGTTGAATGTCAATGCGGCAAAACCTCGTTCGGAGTTGAACGAAGATGCATTCAGGTTGTTGATTGCATTGGCGGCAGGTTCGGTCGCCGTATTCGACGGATTGACAAATAATGATGCCGAATTGTCGCTCGTATTGTATTTTACAACGACTAAGTAGGTGGTTTCGGCATTCAGTTCGGTGCCGTATGCTGTCGGTTTCGTTCCGTTTTGAGCGACGGACAATATGAATTTGTCGTTTGCCGACCCTTTCTTGATAAACAGTTTTCCGAATTCTGTTCCTACTGCTCCGTCGGCATTGCTCAAATTGAATCCCAATTGCATGAATGCGATGATGGCGGCATCTTTCGGTGCGGTATCACCATCCTCGTAAGCTTTTACATTCAGCAATACGGAGTAATAGATTGTGCCGGCAGCTTCGGTAAAGTATTTATCTTCCGGAAATACCATTTTCAATTTCTGGGAACCGGATGTATTGCCCAAAGTGGCAGACATACCGGTTGCATTGTCGGCATATCCGTCGTAGGTCAGAGATCCCGATGAAAGTTGTACGGGATTGGCGACTGTTGCATTTTGGCGTAACCACGGTCCGTTGTTGTACAAATCGCCGGCGGCATAGCTGTCGAGGTTATCTTTTACGATAACATCCGCCTGTGCGGTTGGGGTGGTTAATAATCCGCCTGCAAGCAGAGCGGACAGAAATAAATTTCGGTAAGTTTTTTTCATACGCTTATGTTTTTTAATGAATTGAGAAATCCTGTTTTTTGCCTCAGAACACTGTTTTATCTTTTTACGGAACGCATACTGCAATGGTAATCGAATAAATTCTATTGCGAATGCACGAAAAGGGTAAACGTTTCAGCACAAATATAGCGAAAGGCGAGAGCAGAAACAATCGGGAAACGAAGTTTCACGAATGGACTATGCCGAGCCGCCTCCTATATTCTACAAATATAGATCTGTCTCT